>Ga0213872_10000555_pt1 | contig 28924 bp, 26 predicted proteins | sample VelepicomBERX_R2_FD_160071 | JGI IMG/M metagenome (GOLD analysis project Ga0213872, IMG submission 160071) | Rhizosphere microbial communities from Vellozia epidendroides in rupestrian grasslands, the National Park of Serra do Cipo, Brazil - RX_R2 | ecosystem: Host-associated > Plants > Roots >...
GAGCCTTCTCCGTCTTGGCCTTCGTCTTTTGAATCCGCTCCGCCTCATGATTGACTTCTAGCCGGGCTTTATCTGCGGCCGTCGCATGAATGCCCGACAAAGGCACCAAATACTTTGCGAAGCGCCAACCGCAACTCCGCCCTGTCGGATTTACTAAATGATTTATCTGGATTTAGAAGATAGCTTAATTCTGCGTGACGCTGGCGCCTAGCCTGTAGCTGGCCGAAAAGTGGCTCACCAATGCTCTGGCATACTCACTTGCCCGTTTCCCGTGTTAATTTGTTCTGGCATCTGCGCCGCAGCCAGCTCGTCATCGCGAATAGAATGGCGTGTCCAGTGAGCTGGATTTTGCAATGACTTATTTGGACGACGACCTTCAGGAGTCCCATTGGTAGGGGTGGGAACCGCTGTAATAAATCCAATTTCGATCTGAGGGAAATCCGAGCGAATTTTTTCAAGCGCCGGCTCCATGTCACTATCATTTGTGCAAAGGACGATCTGCCATTGCAATGTTCCCTGACTGCTAGGAATAGTCGCGAGATTTTCCAAAAACCTGAATTCGGCAGCAGCACATTTTTTGGCACAGTAACAGTGCCAAAAATAGCGAGTTTCTGCATCACATTGCAATGCATTGCAATTTCTAAGTTCCTGATTTTTATCAGGAAAACTGGCGCGGCTGGCGGGGATCGAACCCACGACCCTTGGCTTCGGAGGCCAATACTCTATCCACTGAGCTACAGCCGCGTTGGGAAATGGCGGCCTGGGCCGCATTGTGATTTTAGGCAATATCATTGCAACTTGCCTAATTTGTGCTTTCGCACAACGCCTCGCATTATAGGCGTTGGCCTCCCCAGTGTCACGAAAACAGGGTTGGAAGCGGCCGCCGCCGGAACTGATTCGGGTTCCGTGTGCCTTCCAGCACCCGCAAACCACGCCGGTTTAGCCGCAAAACCCTCGATTTTCCGTTCCAAAAACCCTACGTTGCGACTATAATCAAGGGTTTGGCAGGATGTTGCGCCGCAACAATAAATATCGCGCACCCGCCCATCGGTTTTGAACATTGCATTGAGGGAATAATGAGCAACGCACACAACGAACACGAATCCGCCATCAAGACTCCCAAGCAACTGATTGTGGCGGTGATTGCCGCTTTCCTGGTGCCGATCGTCATCATCGTCCTGTTGGTGCAATACGTCACCAGCGGCCCCAAGGCCGGCGTCGGTTCCACCTCCCAGACTCCGGAAGCGATCGCCGCCCGTATCGCCCCCGTGGCCGATCAAGGTTTCACGCTGAAAGATGCCAATGCACCCAAGGTGTTGATGGCCGGCGAAGACGTCTACAAGTCGACCTGCTCGGCCTGCCACGGCACCGGTGCCGCCGGTTCGCCGAAGTTCGGTGATGCTTCGGCCTGGGGCCCACGTATTGCCCAAGGCTACGACACGCTGCTGTCGCACGCCCTGAAGGGATTGCGCGCCATGCCGGCCAAGGGCGGCAATCCGGATCTGGATGACGTCGAAGTCGCCCGCGCCGTGGTCTACATGGCCAACCAGGGCGGCGCCAAGTTCAAGGAACCGGAAGTGAAGGCTGCTGCCGCACCGGCCGCTTCGGCCGAAGCCGCTTCCAAGTAAGCGCCAGCGCTCATGAAAAAGCCGACCTGAGGTCGGCTTTTTTACTTGTGCGCCCGATGCGTCCGATGCGTGCGATTATGCCGCAAGCACTCAGCCCGGGTCGGCAGCTTCCGGTGCGCTGGCGGATTCATCACCCTCCTCCGCGCCCGCTTTTCTTTTCGTCATCAGCACGATTGCGGCGGCGGCAGCGACCCCACCGGCTATCAGCAGGCCGCGCCACAGATTCTTCTTGCCGGGTCCTTTCCATAACTTGCTCAAGCCGCTCACGGCCAGCGGCGCCAACGCCGACAAGCCGGCGCCACGCGCGCGCAACAAGGAGAGGGCGGCCGAGCCGGCATGCTTGACCAATTTGCCGCCCAGGGATCCACCCTGCAGGCTGGCCTTGACCGTTGCGCGCGACAGTACCAGGCCGCTGCGAAACATGGCGCCCTGGGTGATCAGGATCTGTTTGCGCAGCTCGCTCGCGCTGCCATAGCCTCCATTTTTGCCGCCGTTTTTCAGATCATTCATAGCAAGGCATCGCGGTCGTTGCGCAATTCATTCATGGTGGCCGGCAGCGACAGCTTGCCTTGCGCCACGATGCCGCGCGCGTACCACAGCAAGGCCAGGGCAAGCAGCGTAAATCCGGCGGCGATGACGAACAGAATTTTCCAGCCCCAGCTCGGCCAAGCCAGGTAGACCAGCAGCGCGCTCCAGTAAGCCAGCGCAAACCACGTGGCAACCAATCCCAATGCAAACACCAGCGCCAGGCTGAGCGCCGCCGCACGCGCCTCGGACAATTCCAGCGCCGCCAATTCCAGACGGTTGAGCGCAAGGCCGAGCGCATTCCTGGCGACGCCGAATACGCCGTCCATCAAGCCGGATTTCGCCTTGTTTGATTCCGCCGGACCATCCGGCGGCGCCTGTTCCATGTTCGACAGAGTCCGGGGAACGATTATTTACGCGCGATCAGCACACCGATCAGCATGCCGACGCCGGCTGCGATCGCCACGGCCTTCCACGGGTTTTCACGGACGAAATCGTCGGTGGTTTCGACGATTTCCTTGCCGGTTTCCACGGCCGCCGTTTGCAATTCCTGCGCCTTGGCGGTAGCGGACTCCAACATGTCTATACCCTTCTGACGCAAGGCATCAGCCTTTTCCCCGGTCAGCAGCGTGGCTTCCTTGAACAACTCCTGGGCATCGCGCAGCAGGGTTTTCATGTCGGTTCTGACGGTCTTGACGTTTGTTGCCAGCATGGCGCACTCCTTTTAATTGAGATACCTGTACAACCAAGGGAACTTGCTAGACTCGACTTCACGCAAATTATCATACCGAGCGCAACATGGTGCAGCAAGCCATGTTGCCGCCACACGTCACTAATACGGCTAATGCGGTCAATTCGTGCGCGCCGGCAGCAAGACACGGAACCTGGCGCCACGCGCGACCTCCGAGCGGACTTCGAACCGTCCGCCATGCTGGGTAACGATGCCGTAAGACAACGACAAGCCCAGGCCCACACCCACGCCGACCGGCTTGGTGGTGAAGAAAGGTTCAAAGATGCGCGGCAAGTCGTCCACCGAAATTCCGCAGCCGTTGTCCTCGATCTCCACCCAGGCCCATTCCTGTTCCTGGCCGGTACGAATGACGATGGCGCCGAAAGTTCCGATCGCCTGGCTGGCGTTGATCAGCAGGTTCATGAACACTTGGCTCAATTGCATCGGTACCGCTGTCACCGGCGGCGGTGTGCCGTATTCCTGCCGGATATCGGCTTTCAAGCGTACTTGCGCACCGACCAGGTTGAGCGCGCCATCGAGGCAGGCATTCAAGTCGACCGTTTGCCGCTCGCTCTCGCTGGCGCGCGCAAAATCTTTCAGATACTGGACGATGCTGCGCACGCGCTGCACGCCGGCCAGCGACTCTTCCACCAGGTTTTTCAAGTCCGCGCGCATGTAGTCGAGGTCGGCGGCCTGCCGCATGCTCTCGATTTCCTGTTGCAGGGCGGGCTGCGTTGCAAGCAGCGGTTCGGCGCGCTCATACAGGGCCAGCAGTTGCGCCAGCTTGCCGAAATAGCTTTGCAGAGTACCCAGGTTGGAATTGACGAAGGCGATAGGATTATTGATTTCGTGCGCCACCCCGGCGGCCAACTGGCCGATCGAAGCCAATTTCTCCGCTTGCAACAATTGATGGTGAGCTTCCTCGAGTTGGCGATTGCTTTCCTGCAGTTCGGCAAAGCTGTTTTTCAGCGCCTGCTCGGCCTGTTTGCGCTCGCCGATATCGCGCACGCTGATGAAGGCGTATTCGCGCCCGCCGTAATCGTGGTATTTGACCGTCCCCTCCACCGGCACGATGATGTTGTCGCGGATGCGCAGACGGGTTTCCGAGGTATAGGAACGGTGCGCCTTGATGTATTGCCACTGCCCCGGCCAGGATTCGGCGGAAGTGCCGACTTCAAGGTCGTAGGCATGCAGCGTCATCAGCATGGCGCGCGGATGCAGGGTCAGCTGGCAGGCGGCTTCGTTGACATAGGCGATGCTGCCGTCCGGGTTCAGCCAAAACACGGCGCTGGTCGCGTTGTCGACCGAGAACTGGGTCAGGCGCAGCGCAGCCTCCACCTTCTGGCGCCCTTCGATTTCCTTTTCCAGCAGCGCATTGCGCCGCTCCAGCTCCAGCTGCATGGCGCGCAGGCTCAGGTGCGTGTTGACCCTGGCCAGCACCTCCTCGACCTGGAAAGGCTTGGTGACGTAATCGACGCCGCCGACGCCGAAGCCGACGATTTTCTCGCCCGGCTCGGCCACGGCGGTCATGAACAGAATCGGAATGTCGCGCGTCTCGAGGTCGCTCTTGAGACGCCGGCAGGTCTCGAAACCGTCCAGGCCCGGCATCATCACGTCGAGCAGTATCAGGTCCGGACGCGCGAACTGCGCGCGCCGTATGCCTTCGGCGCCGTCTTGCGCCACAATCACCCGCAAACCGTGGTCCTCAAGGTAATCGACCAGCAAGCCGACGTTGGCCGGCGTGTCGTCGACGATCAAAATCGTCTTTTGCCCGATTTCCGTTCTCCCTCCTGCATTCATGTGGTCCGCCTCGCCTGCACGTGCGACTCGACCAGGGTCAGAATCGCTTTTGACTGATAACTTTTTGCCAGCATGCTCAATTTCGCCGCGAACGGCCGGTATTTGCCGTCCAGTCCGGCAATATGCTCGGCGCGCTGCCGGATGTCGCGCATATTGCCGACCAGCGCCAACTCGTACAGGATATCCATCTCTTCCCTGGGCGGCACCTCCAGCGACATGGTCTGCTCGTCCAGCACCGGCTCGACCTCCTCGGTTTCCCAGGTGAAGCCCAGCAATTCACCCATACGCTGCAGCAACTCCTCCTGGTCGATAGGCTTGGTCAGGAAGGCACTGGCGCCCGCGACCATGCTGTCCTGCTGGTCCTCCGGCGTGGCGCTGGCTGAATTCGCAATGATGGGCACAGCCCGTACTTTGGCATCGGCGTGCTCGCGGATGTGGCGCGTGGCTTCCAGGCCATCCATCACCGGCATGCGGATATCCATCAACACCAGGTCGGGCAAGGCCGCCTCGAGTTGCGACAAGGCTTGCTTGCCGTCGACCGCCTCATCGACCGCAAAGCCGAGTGAATGCAACAGATCGGCCAGCATGGCGCGATTGGCCGGCACGTCGTCCACCACCAGCACGCGCTTGACCGGCCCCGCATAGCCGGACACGCGGCGCTTGGCCGGACGCAAGGCGACATCGGTCTCGACCACCTGCACCAGCAGATCGAAATTGAAATGGCTGCCTTTGCCGGGGTGGCTTTCCACGTGGATATCGCTATCCATCATGCGCACCAATTGCCGGCTGATGGAAAGCCCGAGACCGGTGCCGCCGAAGCGCCGCTCGAGATCGCCGGCCTGTTCGAACGGCTGGAAGATGCGCTCCAGATCGTGACGCTCTATGCCGATGCCGGTATCGACGACTTCGAAACTCAGCGAGGCATGCGTATCGTCCCTGGTTTCGCTGCGCACGCGCAGGCTGATTTGACCGGTATCGGTAAACTTGATCGCATTGCCGAGCAAGTTCAGCAATATCTGGCGCAGGCGTTTTTCGTCGAGCAGCACCGACTGGGGCAAGTCGAGCGAGGCCTGGTAACTGAACAGCAGGCCCTTTTGTTCGGCCTTGACGCGAATGATGTCGGCGATGCCAAGCAGGAATTCCGGCAAATCAACCACGCTCAGGTAAAGGTCGAACTTGCCGACCTCGATCTTCGACAGGTCGAGCAAATCGGTAATCAGGGTCAACAGATGCTCGCCGCTCTGGCGTATGGTGTTCAGGCCGACCAGCTGCCGCTCGCTCAAGTTGCGCTCGCGCTTGAGAATCTGCGCGTAGCCGAGAATGGCATTGAGCGGAGTACGCAACTCGTGGCTCATGCTGGCCAGAAAAGTGCTCTTGGCACGGTTCGCCACTTCGGCGCGGTCCTTGGCCACGGTCAGTTCGGCCGTACGTTCCTTGACCAGGTCGCCCAAGTGGTCGCGATGGCGCTGCAATTCCTTCTCCGCCAGCGCACGCCGTTCGATATCCTGCTCCAGTGCGTGATTCTTGGCTTCGATCTCGTCGAACAAGCCTTGCAAGGCCTGACGCGTGCTCTCCAGGCTATTGCCGAGATTGCCAAGTTCGTCGTCGTCACGCCAATTGAAAGGCTCGTTAAGCTCTTTGCGCGCCAGCCGTTGGGATTCGTCCATCAAGCGCCGCATCGGCGCCAGCAGCCGGTACTGCAACAGCCCCAGGATCATCACGATGCTCAGTAACAGCTGGCCTCCCACGGTCAGCACGAAACTGCGCCGGTCGGAAGCGATGGCCGCATCGAGCTGACCGCTGTCCATCTCGACGGTGACGTAGCCGATCACGGCATTGTTGTAGACCACTTCGCGGTCCAGCTTCACCTGGCGGCCATGGCGCCGCTCGGGGTGTTCTTCGGAAAGGAAGGCGCCGAATTTCTTGTCGCGCACCACCACCGCGGCCACGCGCTCATCGCCCAGGACCGACTGGAACAGGGGTTGGCCGGCGTCCCGGCTCAGGTTCCACAGCGGTTCCTGCATGCCGAGCGCAAGAATTTCAGTCAGGCGCCGGTGATCCGATGCGAGCTGCTGCGCCAGCGCCGCTTCGCGCTGGCCCAAGGTCAGCCAACTGCTGACGCTGACCGGTATCAACAGACCGATCACCACCGTCAGCACGATGGACGCTCGCAGTTTCAATCGCATCGATGTTCGCCCCCCAAGCGATCCCGTGCCGGTGATCACCGGATCATTTTCAAGACCGGATTATGCTTTGCAGCGCCGCACGACAGGTGCCGGCCGGAAGTTTATTCTGCTTCAATACCCACGGCGCCGCTTTCCCCATTGTGCCCGAATCACGCAGAAATTTGGTAATAATTTGCCCGCGACCTGCGGTTGGCGAGACATCTGCATGGTGCGTGTTCCGGCACAGGCAGGCGCCATCAAAGCGCAATGATTTTCAGCAACATGGCAGGCGCGACCACCGTGTCACGCATGCATGCGCCGAACCTCACTCGTCGCGTTGCGGCTCGGCGATGGTGCGCAACTGGAAGCGGCCGTCATCGTTGAACAACAGGGTCTCCAGGACTTCGAGCCTGCCGCGCTCGAGCAGGTTCGACGGCGGCAGGGGGTAGGGCGCGGCATTGCGCAAAGCAGACATGGTGGTGGCGACGATCGCGCTGTCACCATTGGAGCGCACGATCTCGCTGTGCGCCAGGCGCCCGTTGGCGTCAACCACATATTTAACCACCACGACCGAACGCAGCATCGCCTGCGGATTGCCCGCGAAAACCTTATCGGCATTGACCTGGGAAATATGCCGCGCCAGCACATGCTTGTAGCGATCCAGCGACATCGATGCCGTCGGTCTCGAAGGCGGCGGCGGGGGTGGCGGCACGTATCGCGTGGCCGGAGCGGACGGAGCGGCGGGCGGCACCGGTGCGGTACAAGCCCCCAACAGCAGCGCCCAAGCGGCCGTTGTCGTTACGACTATGGTGCTCTTCATGTCACAGCCTCCCCTTGCTTCGCCAGGCCGGCAGTCGCCCATCCATCGTACAAATCGGCGAGCGACTCCGCACTGCTTAGAGCTACAAGCTCGCGGCGAGTTCCGCGCCCTCGCGTATGGCTCTTTTGGCATCGAGTTCGGCCGCCAGCTTGGCGCCGCCGATGACGTGGAAGCGCGGACCGGCGCCCTTGGCTTGTGACTGAGGCTGGGCCTGAGCTTGAGCTTGAGTTTGCAGCAATTCAGTCAGTGAATCCTGGCCGGCGCAAATGATCACGTGGTCCACCTCGAGCAGGCGCGGTTCGCCGCCAACCGTGATGTGCAGACCCCGGTCGTCGATTTTCCGGTATTCGACGCCGGCCAGCATCTTGACGCCTTTGCGCAACAGCGTGGCCCTGTGCACCCAGCCCGACGTCTTGCCCAACCCCGCGCCCGGCTTCGATGCCTTGCGCTGCAGCAGGAAAATTTCGCGCACCGGCTCTTCCTCATGCGGCTTGCACAAACCGCCGTTTGCGCTCGCGCCAAGATCCACGCCCCATTCGCCAGCCCAATGCTGGAGCGCCACCGGCAACGCCACTTGCGGATCGTGCAACAGGAATTCGGCGACGTCGAAGCCGATGCCGCCGGCACCAATGATGGCGACACGCTTGCCGACCGGCGCGTTGTGCTTGAGCACATCGAGGTAGGACAACACCTTGGCATGGTCGATGCCGTCAATGGGCGGCGTGCGCGGCACGATGCCGGCCGCTACCACGACATCGTCATAGCCTTGCTGCAGCAATTCCTCGCGCGTTACGCGCTTGTTCAACACTTGTTCGACGCCGGTTATTTCCAGCCGGCGCGTGAAATAGCGCAGCGTTTCGCTGAACTCTTCCTTGCCGGGTATGCGCATCGCATAGTTGAATTGGCCGCCGATACGGTCGCTGGCTTCAAACAGCGTCACCGCGTGACCGCGCTCGGCCGCCACGGTCGCGGCCGACAAGCCGGCAGGTCCGGCGCCAACCACCGCCACGCGCCGCTTGCGCGCCGCCCGGTGGAATACCAATTCCGTTTCATGTGCGGCGCGCGGATTGACCAGGCAACTGGCGCGCTGGTTGGAAAAAGTATGATCGAGGCAGGCCTGGTTGCAGGCGATGCAGGTATTGATCTCGTCGCTACGCCCTTCAGCTGCCTTTTGCACGAAGTCGGCATCGGCCAGGAAGGGGCGCGCCATGGACACCATGTCGGCGTCGCCGCTGGCGACGATGTCTTCCGCCTCCTTGGGCATATTTATGCGGTTCGAGGCCACCACCGGAATCTTCACTTCCTTGCGCAGCCGTCCCGCCAGGCTGCGGAAGGCCGCGCGCGGCACCGAGGTCACGATGGTCGGTACACGCGCCTCATGCCAGCCTATGCCGGTGTTGATGATGCTGGCGCCGGCTTGCTCCAGCGCCTTGGCCACGGCCACCACCTCGTCCCAGCTATTGCCGCCATCGACCAGGTCGAGCAGCGAATGACGATACATGATGATGAAATTCGGCCCCACAGCCGCCCTCACCTGTTTGACGATTTCCACCGGCAGGCGCATGCGGTTCTCTATGGAACCGCCCCATCGGTCGGTACGCTTGTTGGTGCGCGCGCACAGGAACTGGTTGAGCAGATAGCCTTCGCTGCCCATGATCTCGACGCCGTCGTAGCCGGCACGCTGGGCCAGCCTGGCGCAGCGCACATAGTCGCGAATGGTGCGCAAGATGCCGGCCTCGCTCAAAGCGCGCGGCTTGAACATCGAGATCGGCGACTTCAGCGCAGAAGCCGACACCACGAAGGGCTGATAGCCGTAACGCCCCGCGTGCAGGATCTGCATGGCAATCTTGCCGCCCTCTTCATGCACGGCACGCGTCAGCTTGCGATGGTTGGGCAGGTCGAACCAGCTGTTCAGGGTGCCGCCGAAAGGCAGCAGCCAGCCCGAACGGTTCGGTGAAATGCCGCCGGTGACGATCAGGCCGACACCGCCTCGCGCGCGCTCGCGGAAAAACGCAGCCAGCTTCGAATAGTTGTAGAAACGGTCTTCCAGGCCCGTGTGCATGGAGCCCATCATCACGCGGTTGCGCAAGGTAGTGAAGCCGAGATCGAGCGGAGCGAGCAGATTGGGGTAGTGGGGATTGCTCATCTGGCGCGATTACCCGTCCGCGTTGATCTTGGCGACCAACTCTTGCAGCACTTTCTCGGACAGGCTGTTATCGACCTGGCAGGTACCGGCATTTTCGTGCCCGCCGCCGCCATACTTCAGCATCAGGTCGCCGATATTGGTCTTGGAGCTGCGGTTGAGAATGGACTTGCCCGTGGCGAAAACCGTGTTCTGGTTTTTCAAGCCCCACATCACGTGGATGGAGATATTCGTCTCCGGGAACAAGGCATAGATCATGAAGCGGTTGCCGGCATAGATCGTCATCTCGTTGCGCAAGTCCAGCACCACGAGATTCTTGTGCACGGTTGCACAGCGCTGCAACTGATCGCGGAACTTGGCTTCATGCTCGAAATACAGGTCGACCCGCTCCTTGACGTCGGGCAGCTGCATGATTTGAGCGATCGTATGGTTGCGGCAGTAATCGATCAAATCCATCATCAAGTTGTAATTCGAGATGCGGAATTCACGGAAGCGCCCAAGGCCGGTGCGTGCGTCCATCAGGAAATTAAGCAAGTCCCATTTCTGCGGATGCAGGATTTCCTCGCGGTTGAACTGCGCCGAATCGCCCTTGTCGACCGCAGCCATCATATCGTCCCAATCGGCCGGGAAAGCCTGACGGCCGCCGTAATAGTCGTACACCACGCGCGCCGCCGAAGGCGCCTTCGGGTCGATGATGTGGTTGGGCCGTTCGCCGGTATTGCGTATGGTTTCCGACAAGTGGTGATCGAAGGCCAGGTGCACGCCCGGCACATAGGGCAGATTGGTGGTCAGGTCCTGATCGCTGACTTCGACCTTGCCGTCCTGCATGTCCTTGGGATGCACAAACAGGATCTCATCGATCAATTGCAAGTGCTTGAGCAAGACGGCGCATACCAGGCCGTCGAAATCGCTGCGGGTCACCAAGCGGTACTTTTTCGATGCTGCGTTCATGCCGGTCTCCATTGGTCGCTAGTTATGTTGCGCTAACTATGTTGCACTAATCATATGCCAGGCTGGTCCAACGCGCTTAGAGGTTTTATTCGAAGCGGCGCTGCTGCTTGAACTGCTGAGTCGCCGCCACCAGGGCCGCGGCAATGCCCGGTTCCAGCGCCGCATGGCCGGCATCGGGAACCACTTGGTACTTCGCTTCCGGCCAGGCCTGGTGCAGGCGATAGGCGCTGGCCGGCGGACAGACAACATCGTAACGCCCCTGCACGATCACGGCCGGCAAATGGCGGATACGGCCGACGTTGTGCACCAGCTGGTCTTCCTCGAGAAAAGCCTCGTTGAGCAAGTAATGCGCCTCCAGCCGACCAATCCCGAGCGCCACGCCGTCGGCCGTGTATTCGGCCAGGGCTTCCGGGTGCGACAGCAAGTACACGCAGCTACCCTCGTAACGCGCCCAGGCGCGCGCGGCCGGAAAATACACATCGGGGTCGTCGGAAAACAGCCGTGCCTTGTAGGCATTGAGCAGATCGCCGCGCTCGGCCTCCGGAATATGCGACGCAAATTCGGCATGCACCTCGGGATAAAACCATTTGATGCCATTGACGAACCATTCGACCTCGGTGCGCGTGCACAGGAAGATGCCGCGCAAAACGAAGCCCAGGCAATGCTGCGGATGCGCCTGGCCGTAGGCCAATGCCAGCGTCGAACCCCAGGAGCCGCCGAACACCAGCCATTGTTCGATGCCAAGCAGCATGCGCAGGCGTTCGATGTCGTGAATCAGCAAATGCGTGGTGTTGTGGCGGAACTCGCCCAGCGGGGTCGACTTGCCGGCGCCGCGCTGATCGAACAGCACGATGCGGTAATGGGCCGGATCGAAAAAGCGCCTGTGCGCAGTCGACAGCCCGCCGCCCGGACCGCCGTGCAGAAACAGTACCGGCGTCCCGTGCGGATTGCCGCATTGTTCCCAATACAAAGTATGCAACTCGTCAACCGCCATCATGCCCGTCTCGTAGGGTTCGATAGCGGGAAACAGCGCGGCTTCGGCCGATGCGTCTGACATGAATTCCTCGACACAAAACGTGAGAATCGCATCATAACCACAAGCGCGACGGCTCGCCAATGGTCTGGCCATCATTGGCGAAAAGGCTTTTCAATAAATTAATTTATTGAGCCTTTCGGCGCGTTTTAAGAGGCAAATCACCGATTTTCGTTTTCAGAGTGAATTTCCGCTAGCCAAAAGCGAAAAACCTCGGTACAATTCGGCCCCTTCAGATGCATTGACACGCATCCTGTGTTTTCAGCTAAGTGGCAGTCCAAACGGGTGCTTAGCTCAGTTGGTAGAGCGGCGCCCTTACAAGGCGTAGGTCGGGAGTTCGAGCCTCTCAGCACCCACCAGGCGAAACGCAGCGAAACAGTTTTAAATTCGTGTCGGAAGTGATGGCACGAGTTTTGGAGTGGTAGTTCAGTTGGTTAGAATACCGGCCTGTCACGCCGGGGGTCGCGGGTTCGAGTCCCGTCCACTCCGCCAATAAAGAAAAAGCCCGCGCAAGCGGGCTTTTTTATTTCCGGAGTGGAGCAAGCCGCCTGCGCGGCTTGCGGCGGGACTCGAAGGGAATCGCTTGCCAGCGATTCCGCGGCCCAAACGGAATGGAATGCCCGCCTGCATGCGGGCATCTTGCGGCAGGCAAGGAGCCGTGCTCCTTGAATTCCCTGCCTCACGTAGGCGAGTCCCGTCCCCCAAATACAAAAAGGGCGAACATAGTTCGCCCTTTTTCACTTATCAACTATCATTCCCGCAAAGCGGGAATCGAGGCCAAGCCTTAAGCCCAAAACCGTCAAAGTCACTATTGGCAGGAGACGTCTATGAAGCACCTTATCGTAGGAGCTGGCGCCACACTAGCTGAAGCGCTAGCGCTAGGCATTCCACGTGTCCAATGTCCGCCTGTTATGACAGATTTTGCCCGGAAAATGTGGTGGAATTATTCCCCATATCCACTGCTAGACGCATATCTTCGCAACCAAGGGTATACAAATCTCGGGGAAGACCCTCGCGATCTTTTTTTTCGACTTGAAGAGTCCGGCAAAGAAAATATCGAACGATTCATGGAGTTTGCCTGGAACAATAGATCGTTGGATCTAGCACCTTACAAAAGCAATCTACCCCCTGGCTTCATCTCTGGTTTTCGCATAACAACTGCAGACCCATCTAGCAAATCGCAACCAACACAGGAAAATTTTTGGCAGAACATGTTGTATCACGGGATCGGAAGTCCGTTGTCGTTTTTTATGGATCAGTGCTTCTTTGAAAACGGCAAAGGGTGGAAGGATTTTTCGCAAGCGAAAACAATCAGTTCCCGTCTGACGCCAAACGACCTTGTAATCAATTTAAACTTTGATACCGTTTTCGAGCTTGCGCTTCAACAAATGGGACGGGATGTCTGCTACGTTCCTAACATTCAGAGCCCGCATGAGATTTTGGTTGCAAAGCCGCATGGATCATTAAATCTGATCATGAACCATGAGGGATTTATGTTTGGACAGCCCGAATGGCTTGGAATGCCCCAACACCCAGGCTACGATAGCTACTCCGGGCTCGTTCCACCGAGATTGAACAAGAATTACGCTCAGCATCCATTTGCTGAGCTAATTATCAAATTAATTCGTGATAGGACCCCACAAAAAATTATTATGTGGGGGGTTGGTTTGACGCAAAGTGACACAGACCTTCTCTCTCTCTACCAAGGATGGGCGAAGAGTGCCGACTCAATAGACGTTATAAATCCTGACCAGAATGTTGCAGCAAATGTGCATGACTTGCTGAAATGCGATGTAAAGCACTACCGCAACCTTACGGAATGGGGCAGTGAAAATTAAACAGTATTCGCGCAAATAGAGGGATCTGTCGTCACTTATCTATATCTCAACGTAATGCTCCACCACCGGAAACGGCTCATAAAAATAATGCAAAAGCGGGTTGCCACCCTGATCGCTTCATTCCCTATATCCAGCCACACGAGTTCGAGGCCCTGCTATTCAGTGATGTTTCGACGCTGGTGGGCACAGAACCAAATTGGCAGCGCGCGGCTGGTGCGCTCAACGCGGTCCGCGCCGCCACCATCTCGCCGGAACATATCAACGACCGACCCGAAACCAAGCCGGCCGCACACCTGGAACGCGAACTGAAGCACCCAAACTATAAAAAACGCCGCCACGGTCCCGTCATCGCCGGCCACATCGGACTGTCAAAGATCGAATCGGAATGCCCGTTCTTCGCAGCTTGGCTCGATCAGATCAGGAAGTTGGCTACCTAGCAATACCTCCGCAAGCGCCTGCCTGGCCGGCCTTGACGTCAAGAATGGCGGCTTGGAGTATCGCCGCGCCTGCCCTCCTCCTTCACTAGGGCCGCCTGAGCTCCGTAGAAGTCCAGAACCCATCGATTTTTCCATTGACACGATCAAAAAAATGCACAACAATATGGTTGTGGATAAATTAGGCACTACGTTAATGGCCCTGTCGGACCCGACCCGGCGGGCAATTATCGAGCGGCTCACGCATGGCCCCGCGTCAGTCAATGAACTGGCTCAGCCGTTTGCCGTCTCGCAGCAGATGATCTCAAAGCATATTGCTTATTTGATCCGCGCAAAGCTCGTCGTGAAAATGAAGGTTGGTCGGGAAAGCGTGTGCAGGCTAAGGCCGGAAGCGATCAAAGCAGTGAGCGATTGGGCGCTCACATATCGCCGGTTTTGGGAAGAGCGTTTCGACAAATTCGATGCGGTGTTAACAGACTTGAAGAAGGCGGAGGCGAATCATGACTGAACGGGCGACAAACTTGTTGGAAGATCTTGAGATTACGAGGATATTCGGTGCCGAGCGCGAGCTGGTGTGGAAGGCCTGGACCGACCCGAAACTTGTGATGCAATGGTGGGGGCCCAAAGGATTCACCTCGCCTGCGTGCAAGATCGATTTCCGCGTCGGCGGCCAATACTTTTATTGCATGCGGACGCCTGACGGGCAGGACTTCTGGAGCGGCGGGGAATTCAAAGAGATCGTAGCGCCCGAGAAAATCGTCTCGACGCTGTTCTATGCAGACCAGAACGGAAAAGTCGAGCCTGCCGATAAGAACGATGTGGAAGTGCGCGATGTCGTGACGTTTGAGGACATCGGTAATGGCCGAACCAAGATGGTTTTCAAGCGCAGCTACTGGGACGAGGGCGAGGATGAGGGCATGAAGCAGATTCTCGACAAACTGGCCGAGCTGCTGGCCAAACTGGCCGCGTAAAAAGATTTGCGCCCCGGACGTTCGATCAATTGATCGAAACAAGTCCTCTCGGGCATCTCAATGCCGATAGCGATTTGCAATGCCCGCGCAAGCGGGCATTTCCGTTTCAAAGCCGTGTGCCGTTACCGCATCGGCACAAACTTCCCCTCGCAGCCATAACGCTCTGCCGCCGATGCGGAGGTAAGCACCTTCACGGCTTTTCCCTTGGCCGCCCCCTCCAACGGAATATCCGTCCCCGCCACGGCAATCTTCGCCAGTCTCAAATGCACCTGCTCCGGCTTGATGCCGGCGATATGCACATTCTCCAGCCTGATTTCGGTACGGTGCGCCTCATCCGCGCCGGCTATCCACAGCCATAGCACTGGCTATGGCGAGGATTTGCAACGCCGCAGGCCGCCCAAATCAGAGATGTGTGGCGCGCGAGGATTTGTTCAGCGTAGCCTTAACTCAATTCCCCGCCCAGGGCCTCCACCAGCGCCGTCAACAGCCGATTCAACTCCCCGCTCATCAAGGCGAAATCCGCATCGAAGCGCTCATCCTCGTCCTTGGTCGAGCTGTCGTTCTCGTCTTTCAACACGTCGAGCGGTGCCACGCGCTTGACTGCCAGGGCCTCGGTCAAGACAAACGATACCCGGCTATCCCAGGTCATGGCCAGACGCGTGCATTGCTTGCCGGCGGCGATGTGGCGCTGCACGTCTTCCGCTTCCAGCGCATGGCGCACATAGCGCACCGTGGCCTTGCTTTCGCCCGCGGCACGCAATTCGGTGTCCTGGTCGACCGTGAAGCCGCTCGGCGCTTCATCGGCGGCCAGCCAGGCCGTCATGCAGGCTTGCGCCGAGCGCGCCACGTGCAGGTTTTCGAAGGGCAGCTTGTCCAGCGATTTCAACAGCAGCTTGAACACTTCGTCGGCCTTGGCGGCGCTGGCAGCGTCAACCACCAGCCAGCCATTGACCGGATCGATCCAGACCCAGGTATTGCGCTGGATGCTGAAGGCGCGCGGCAACAATTCGTCGGCCACTTCCTCCTTCAATTCCTTCATGCGCTTGCGGCCGATCTGGAAACCCTGCTGCTCTTCGATCTCGGCGGCGCGCGCCTTGGTTACCTGGTTGACCACCGAGGCCGGCAGCAATTTCTTTTCGGTGCCGAGCAGCAGCAGCATTTGCTTGTTGACGGTATGCACCAGGCGCCCATTGGCGCGCGGCACCCAGCCCTGGGTTTGCAATTCGGAGCTTGAGCAAGGCACAAAGGCCTGCGGCGCCAGCTTGGCTTCCAGTTCGTCCGGAGTCAATGTCCAACGGTCAGTAAGGCGATAGATTTGCAGATTCTTGAACCACATAGCAGTAAAACTCGCGCGCAAAAAGGCGCCATTCTACACTGCATGCGGCCCCTACTCTCCTACTTTTCCTTCGTCATTTTCATCGTCCTCACCGAATAGTCCCAACTGTGAGGTTTCCTCCGCGTCTGCAGTGCGCACGCCTACGCCCAACAAGCGCACCGGCCGCCGGTGGCGCTCGAAACCGGTTTCAAGCAACTTGTGAAAAACTTCGGCGTCAATGGCGCTGCCTACACATTCGGCCGTGGTCTTGCGGAAGTCGGCAAAGCGTATCTTCACGTACAGCTTGCGTATCGTGTGTTCGGCGCCGACCCGTTTGACGCGCGCCGTCAGATCGTCGACGAGCTGCGTCAGTTCCCGCTGGCAGGACGCCAGGTCCGGCAGATCGGTCACATAGGTTTCCTCGACACTGACCGATTTGCGCTCCTGGTAGGCGCACACCTCGCGCTTGTCGATGCCGCGGCACAGGTTGTACAGGCGATCGCCGAAGACGCCGAAACTGCGATGCAGGTCGGGCAGGGTCCAGTTGCGTAAGTCGGCACAGGTCATGACGCCGAGCTTGTTGAGCTTGGCCGCCGTGACGTTGCCGACTCCGTGCAGCTTCTTGACCGGCAGTTGCGCCACGAAGTCATCGATCTCGTGCGGCCGGATCACGAATTGCCCGTTCGGCTTGTTCCAGTCGCTGGCGATCTTGGCCAGGAACTTGTTCGGCGCCACGCCGGCCGAAGCAGTGATGCCCACCGTTTCGAAGATGCGCGCGCGGATTTCCTGCGCGATCAGGGTGCCGCTGCCTTGGTGGTGCGACGAGCTGCTGACGTCGAGATAGGCTTCGTCAAGTGATAGCGGTTCGACCAGCTCGGTATAGTCGCGGTAAATGGCCAGGATCTGGCGCGAGGCGGCGCGGTATTTTTCCATGGCCGGACGGATGATCACCAGGTCCGGGCAGCGCTGAACTGCCTGCGACATTGGCATGGCCGAGCGCACACCGAACTTGCGCGCTGCGTAATTGCAGGTCGCCACCACGCCGCGCTGGTCGGGCCGGCCGCCGACCGCCACCGGCTTGTCGCGCAGGCTGGGGTCGTCGCGCATTTCTACCGAAGCGTAGAAACAGTCGCAGTCGCAGTGGATGATTTTTCGGGTGGGAGTGGAGCTCATTGCGGTTTGACTCGAACGATTCCGAAATTCTACCGCCTTCGCTTCTTGATGCTTGCACGCATTCCTGAAAAGGATGCGTCGGCTCGAACGCGGGCGCCCACCGCAATTTACATCTTTGCATGTTCCCCGTCGTCCTCGCGAAAGCGGGGACCCATGCGGCACATGCTCGTGCACACTCCCTATGGATCCCCGCTTACGCGAGGGCGACGGGGGAATGATATCTCTGCTCAAAGGGCACGCCCGCATTCGGGCGTCCCGGCGTGACTACGCCGCCTTCGGCTTCTGCAACAAAGCCTTCAAATTCGCCAAGCGATTCTGCGGCGTCAGGTTTTCTTCTTCGGTCGGCACCGCATCACCTTCGTCGAGCTTCATTTCCTTGATGAAGCGCGAGACGTCGCAATGGACGCTTTCACGTGCGCGTTTGCGCTTCTTGCACCAGGTCACGTGCAGGCTGCGCTGGGCGCGCGTGATGCCGACGTACATCAGGCGGCGCTCTTCCTCGATGCGCGCAGCCATTGATTCGGCCGGGGCGTCGGGGTCACCCTTGTGCGGCAAGATGCCCTCTTCCACGCCGACCAGGAACACGTGCGGATATTCCAGCCCCTTGGAGGCGTGCAGCGTCGACATGCGTACCGCGTCCGGTTCTTCGTCGCGCCCTTCCAGCATGCTCATCAAGGCCACCATCTGGGTCAGGTCGAGCAGGCTGCGCTCGTCATCGGTGGCATCGCGTCCGCCCTTGCCCTTGTCCTTGAGCCAGGTCGTGAAGTCGATCACGTTCTGCCATTTGTTCTGTGCCTGACGGTCGTCGAAGGTGTCATAGAGGTAACGTTCGTAATCGATTTCCTTCATCATCTCGTCCAGCAGTTCGCCGGCCGTCCCGACCCGCGAAGCATTGGCTTCCAGGCGGTTGATGAAGTCGCAGAACGCGCGCAGCGGCGTCAGCTGGCGATCGGCCAGCTTGGCTTCGATGCCGCCCTTGTACACGGCCTCGAATAGCGAACACTGCCATTGGCCGGCGAAAGCGCCGAGCGCTTCCAGCGTCGACTGGCCGACGCCGCGCTTGGGCGTGGTGACGGCACGGATAAAGGCAGGGTCGTCGTCCTGGTTCGCGATCAAGCGCAGGTAGCTGATGATGTCCTTGATCTCGGCGCGGTCGAAGAAGCTTTGCCCGCCCGAGATGGTGTAAGGGATACGCTCCTTGCGCAGCGCCTGCTCGATCACGCGTGCCTGGTGGTTGCCGCGGTACAGCACAGCATAATCGGAAAACTTGGCGCGCCGCTCGAAGCGGTGCGCCGAGATCATGATGGCGACCTGCTCCGCCTCCTGGTCGTCGTCCTGCATCGCCAGCACCTTGATCGGATCGCCCAGCCCGTGCTCGGACCACAGCGACTTCTCGAACAGCTTGGGATTGTTGCCGATGACCGCGTTGGCCGCCTGCAGGATGCGCGTGGTGGAACGGTAATTCTGTTCGAGCTTGATCACGCGCAGGTCGGGAAAATCGACTTGCAGCTGCTTGAGGTTTTCGATGGTGGCGCCGCGCCAGGCATAGATCGCCTGATCGTCGTCGCCCACCGCCGTGAACATGGGCTTTTTGCCGAGGCCGGTAACGAACAGTTTGACCAGCTCGTACTGACAAGTATTGGTGTCCTGGTATTCGTCCACCAGCAGGTAGCGCAGGCGGCGCTGCCAGCGGTCGCGCACCGCTTCGTTGCTGCGGAACAGTTCGACCGGCAGGCGGATCAGGTCGTCGAAATCGACCGCCTGGTAAGCCGACAGCGTCGCCACGTAATTGCGATAGATGCGCGCGGCTTGCGCCTCGTCCTCGGTTTGCGCCACCTTGACTGCGGCGTCCGGGTCGACCAGGCCGTTTTTCCACAGCGAGATGGCGGTCTGAATGCGGCGGACCTGTTGCTTGTCGGTAGTCACGGCCAGGTCTTGCACCAACGCAAAACAGTCATCGCTGTCCATGATGGAAAAGCGGTCTTTCAGGCCGAGTTCCGCCGCTTCCTGGCGCAGAATCTTGACGCCGAGCGAATGGAAGGTACTGACCGTGATTTGCTTGGCCTGTTTCGGCTCGTGCAGCAGTTTGGCGACGCGTTCCTGCATCTCCAGTGCCGCCTTGTTGGTGAAGGTCAATGCCGCAATGTGCCTGGCCTCGTAACCGTGCAGTTCGATCAGGTTGGCGATCTTTTGCGTGATCACGCGCGTCTTGCCCGAACCGGCGCCGGCCAGGACCAGGCAGGGACCATCCATGTAGTTGACGGCTTCGCGCTGCGGCGCGTTCAAACCGAAGTTGGGCGTGGACATGCGGGGGAGGAAGAGAATGCGGCAATCAAAGCGGGCCATTGTATCAGCCTGCGCTACCCTGCCCTGTGCCAGTCGGCTTATTTATTGGGTGCTTGCAAAGCGATAGACAAGTGATAATTTTTTCGTTGCCAAAGCGTCAAATTCCTCAGCGAAGCGGCATTATCCCCCCTCTCCTGTCTGCGTGAGAGGGGGTAGCAGGGATTTCAGTCGGCTTGCCGCCTGCCTGCGCAACGAAGTTCGCTTGCAAGCGAACTTTCCCTCCCTATAGGGACACAGGGTTGGGGGAGAGGACAGCGCCAATGCAGTACACTGTCGCCATGGAATTTCACCACATCGTCGAAGTCAACGACCCCCTCAATCCGCTGATCGAAACCCTGAGCCGCGAGCAGCTGTGGCGCGGTCTCGTTTTACGCGCGGAGAGCCCGGGCATGTTCATGCCGCACCTGGACCGCTGCGAACTCGGAGAACGCTCGCCGTCTTCAGTGGAACGCACCCTGCATTACGGCGCGGTGGCAATCCGCGACACGGTCGTGTATTTCCCGCAGGAGCGCGTCGAGTTCCGCGTGCCGGCACAGGGCGAAATACCGGCTTCCAGCCTGGTCGTAAGCATCCTGGAGCCGCAGGAAGGCATGCTGGCCGTGCGTTTCGATTACGGAGACGGCGCTACCGGGGGAGCCGGTTCGATGGACAGTTTCTACAACGAGTTCCGCCATTCGGCCTACAAAGAAGCCGACCTCGATACAATCAGCAAGATTCGTCAGCTGGCCGAGGCCGGCAAGCTCGGCTAGGCCTCGCACAACCGCAATTATTCCCTGTCATTCCCGCGAAGGCGAGAATCCAGGTAGAAGTTGATTAGGGCTGACAGTAAAAGCTGCCTGGATCCCCGCCTTCGCGGGGATGACGGTAGATGAAGCCATCCATTTACCGGAAACCCGGTAACAGTTTCAGATATCCACCGGGTCAACTTCGAGCGACCAGCGCACCCGCGTCTTGAGTCCCCGCAATTCCGCCATCCATAGCTTGAGGAAGGCTTGCAGCGCAGGCCGTGATTCCGACTCCACCAACAATTGCGCGCGGTCGACATTGGCTACACGCGTGACCGTCATCGGTATCGGGTCGTTCATCACGATGGCCGGATGTTCGAGGCAGTTGCGAGCCTGCTCCAGGAACTCCAGCGCCGCGTCCAGGTGCGCTGCCTCGGCGCGCAGCATCGCCTGGTAGAGAAAGGGCGGCAGTGCCGCCTGCCGGCGTTCGCTGAGCAGGACCTGGGCGTAACTGTCGTAGTCATGCGCCGTCAGCGCCGCATACAGAGGATGTTGCGGATAGCCGGTCTGGATCAACACTTCGCTGCGGTTGCCGCCCTCCTTCTGTGCTGCGCGGCCGGCGCGGCCGGCCACTTGCATCAATTGCGCAAACAATCTTTCGCCGGCACGGTAGTCGTGTGAAAACAAGGCGGTGTCGGGATTGAGTATGCCGACCAGGGTAAGGTTTTGGAAATCATGGCCCTTGGCTACCATTTGCGTGCCGATCAGGATGTCGACCTCGCCGCGGTGCACGGTCTCGAAGGCTTCCTGCGCACTGCCCTTGCGGCGCGTCGAATCGGCGTCGATGCGCAGCACGCGTGCTTGCGGAAAATGCTGCTGCAGGGCTTCCTCCACCCTTTGCGTGCCGCGACCGAATGGATGGACGTCGATGTTGCCGCAAGTCGGGCAGGCTTTCGGGATAGCCTGCTCCAGTCCACAGTGATGGCAGCGCAAGCGGCGGTCAAGCTTGTGCAGCACCATGAAGGCGGTGCAGCGCGGGCAGTTGCTGACCCAGCCGCAGGCGTCGCAAGACACCACTGGCGCGTAGCCGCGCCGGTTGAGGAAGAGCAGCGCCTGCTCGCCTTTTTCCAGGCGCTTCCTGAGCGCCGTCAGTAGAGTGGAAGTCAGACCTTCCACCGGCTTGTCGCGCTGCACGTCGACCAAGCGCACTTGCGGCAGTACCGCGTCGGGCACCGCGCGTGCGCGCAATTCCAGTTGCCGATAGCGGCCCGATTGCGCATGCTGCCAGGTTTCGAGCGAGGGCGTGGCCGAACCGAGCACGATGGGTATATTGAGCTGACGCGCGCGCCACACTGCGAGGTCGCGCGCCGAATAGCGCAGACCCTCCTGTTGCTTGTAGGAAGGGTCGTGCTCCTCGTCGATGACAATCAGTTTGAGCTTGGGCAGCGAAGCCAGCACCGCCAGCCGCGTTCCGAGCACGATGCGAGCGCGCCCCAGATGCGCAGACAGCCAATTGCGCAAGCGCTCGCCCTCGGCCAAGCCGCTGTGCAAGGTCGCCACTTCGACGCCGGGAAAGCGCTGACGTACGCTTTCCTCGAGTTGCGGCGTCAGGTTGATTTCAGGCACCAGAATCAGGACTTGCGCCGCAGCCTCGCCCGCCTGCCCCAGAACCCGCGCAATCGCCTGCAAATACACTTCGGTTTTGCCGCTGCCGGTAACGCCGTACAACAGCATGGGCTGATAGCCGCTGGCCATTGCAATCGCATCGACCGCTTGCCTTTGCGCGGCATTCAAGGCCGGGCAGGCCGCCGGCGTCGGATCGTGCGCGGCGGCCTTTTCCAGCTTTTTCAGCGCACGATCGATTGAGGTTGTCTTGAGCGCGCGCAGATTCTTCGGTAGCGCCGGAATGGCGACCTCGCCCAACGGACGCTGGTAGTAATCGGCGGCAAAGCGGCACAAATCCAGCCACTCGGAACTTAAGGGCGGCAACTGACTGCGTATGGCCAACGCCTGCTTCAGTTTTTCGCCCGGCAAGTCACTGTGGTCGGCGACCTCGATGATCAGACCCATGGTTTCCCGCCGCCCGAAGGACACCTGCACCAGTTGACCAAGCTGCGGGTCCACTCGCCCGCCGGCCTCTGAACCGGCATTGCTTTCGGCGGCACCTGCGCTTTCGGGCTGGCGGTAGTCGAACAGCGTATCAAGCGGCGTATCGAGAGCGACTTTCAGTAAGGTTTGCGGTCTGTTCAAGTTAAAGTATTACCTGAAGAATTTTCCTAACTAGCGGTTTACTAAGTGCTTTTTTGGCTATCCACAAAATCAGTGGATAACTTTGTGAGTAAGTACCCCTTGACAGTACCGAAAGCATGCCCCTATATGCGCTTTGGTTACTTAATTATTTGGAAAGTAAAAAATAATTCATTTAAAATCAATGGGTTAAAAATTATTTCCAGAGACTAAAAATCTTATGCAAAACTTTTTTATATTGCTTTGCACAAAAGGAATTTGTGTATAAGTCGTTTTCCCTGGGCAAATAAAGCTTGCAATATCAGTGCTTTTACCGCCAAATTCATTTCCGCAAAGCATTATCTGAGCGGTACTTGTAATTGCCGGTATTAAGCCTGCCCTACCCGACCCGCTTTCCCGCACCGCATCCAAAGTGGTGCTCAAGCGGCATTGTGGTGCGTAACGGTTTCCGCCCCCGAGTGCGCCGCAGCAACAACATTTTCATGATTTTTGCTGCCCAAAACCTCATGTGATACATGAGGAAATGCGCTAAATATCGATTTCATAAGCCCTTTTTCAGGTATCCACAAAATGTGTGGATAACTTTGTGGACAATACCCCCTCGACTACCCGCAGAGCACGCAGCTATGCGGCTTCCACGTTTCTGCTGATTCAATGGGCAAGAATTTATTCTTTTTAAATCAATGACTTAAATTTTGTGAAGCAGGTCACATGACAGAAGGCACAAAATTCCGGGCCCGCGCCATTTTTGTGCATAAGATCCCGACTACGTAATTCAGCGGCAGAGCGGCAGAGCGCGAACTGGTATTAACCAGTGCTTCTTGCTACGCCGCAGCATGGTAGCCTGCACTCAAATCATGCACGGCCTCCACCAAGGCCGTCACCGATTCCGGCGGCGTGAATTGCGAGATGCCGTGTCCAAGATTGAATACATGCCCGGACTGGCTGTCGTGGTGCCCAAACGCTTGCAGCAGCTTGCCAACCTCGGCGCGAATCTGCTCCGGTGCGGCAAACAGCACGGCCGGATCAAGGTTGCCCTGCAACGCCACCTGCCGGCCGACCCGCGCGCGCGCATCGGCCAGGTTGACGCCCCAATCCAGCCCGACAGCTTGTGCGCCGATCGCCGCGATTTGTTCCAGCCACAAGCCGCCACCCTTGGTGAAGACGATGCAGGGGATGTCCACGCCTTCGTGTTCGCGCTTGAGCTGGGCCACCACTTCACGCATATAGGCCAGCGAGAATTCCTGATAGGCGCCATCGGCCAGCGTGCCGCCCCAGGAATCGAAAATCATCACGGCTTGCGCCCCCGCCTCGATCTGGGCGTTCAGATAGGCCGCCACGGCCGCAGCATTGGTGCGCAGAATGTGATGCATCAGATCGGGTCTTTGATACAGCATGGACTTGACCAGGCGGTAATCATCCGAGCCGCCGCCTTCGACCATGTAGCAAGCCAAGGTCCACGGGCTGCCGGAAAAACCGATCAGCGGTACTCGCCCACCCAGCGCGCGCCGGATTTGCGTGACGGCATCGAATACATATTGCAGCGAGCCAAGATCGGGGGCACGCAAGGCCTTGACGGCTTGCTCGTCGCGCAAGACGCGTTCGAATTTGGGTCCCTCGCCCTCCGAAAAATACAAACCCAGGCCCATGGCATCGGGCACGGTCAGGATGTCCGAAAACAGGATGGCGGCATCAAGCGGATAGCGGTCGAGCGGCTGCAGCGTGACTTCGGTGGCGAAATCGGGGTTCTTGGCCAAGCCGAGGAAAGAGCCGGCGCGGTGACGCGTGGCACGGTATTCAGGCAGATAACGGCCGGCCTGGCGCATCAGCCAAACCGGGGTGTAGGCCGTGGGCTGGCGGCGCAAGGCGCGCAGGAAAGTGTCGTTTTGCAGCGGAGCGAAGGGTGTGGACATGGGAAAGCCTTTTTCAACAACCGACATTATCGCCGATGCGGTGCCCCTTACGAGGAAAAGCGGGAAAAAGCTGGCGAAAGCAGCTTTATATTTCGGCAAACCTGACTTACGATACGGACGATGAAACCGCAACGCGACAAGCTCGATTTCGACCTGCTGGTGGTAGGCGGCGGCATCAACGGCGCCGGCATCGCGCGCGACGCCGCCGGGCGCGGCCTTTCCGTGGTGCTGTGCGAAAAGGACGATCTCGCTTCACATACATCGTCGGCCTCGACCAAGCTGATCCACGGCGGCCTGCGCTACCTCGAATATTACGAATTCGGCTTGGTGCGCAAGGCACTGATCGAACGTGAAGTGCTGTTGCGCTCGGCGCCGCACATCATGTGGCCGCTGCGCTTCGTCATGCCGCATGACCAGGGACTGCGCCCGGCCTGGCTGATCCGCGCCGGCCTTTTCCTGTACGACAGCCTGGCGAGACGGGTTTTGCTGCGCGGTTCGCGCGGCGTTTCTCTGCGCCGCCACGTCGCGGGCGAGGCGCTGGACGACCGCTTCAAGCGCGGTTTCATCTATTCCGACGGCTGGGTCGACGACGCGCGCCTGGTGGTGCTCAATGCCATCGCCGCTGCCGAAAAAGGCGCCACAGTCTTCACGCACACGACTTGCGAAGCTTTGACCAGGCAGGACGGCCAATGGAACGCCACGCTGCACCGCGAGAGCGGCGGCAGCTTCAATGTGCGCGCGCGCTGCGTGGTCAACGCCACCGGCCCGTGGGCAGCGCATTTCCTGCAAGGTCCGGCGCGGCATCAAGGCGGACGCACTTTACGCCTGATCAAGGGCAGCCATATCGTGGTCAAGCGCCTGTTCGACCATTCTTACGCCTATATCTTCCAGCATCCGGACGGCCGCATCGTATTCGCCATTCCCTATGAGCGCGACTTCACGCTGATCGGCACCACCGACCTCGATTATCACGGCGACATCGACAAGGTTGCGATCGAAGCAAGCGAGATCGACTACCTGTGCAAGCTGACCAGTCACTACTTCAAGCAAGCCATCAGTCCCGCCGACGTGGTCTGGTCCTACTCGGGCGTGCGGCCGCTGGTGGAAGAAGAGCAAAACGCCGGCGGCAAGGCATCTGCCCTCACGCGCGACTACCGCTTCGAACTCGACCACGATGGTGCAAACGGCGGTGCGCCCATGCTCTCCGTTTTCGGCGGCAAGATCACCACCTTCCGCAAACTGGCGGAAGAAGCGGTCGATTTGCTGGCGCCGCTTTTGGGAAATACGCACGGTCACTGGACAGCCGATGCCTGCCTGCCGGGCGGTGACCTGTTCGGCCCGGCGCCGACCAATCGCTCGGTACAGAAATTCGATCAATACGTGCTTCAGTTGCAGCGCGAATTCGCCTGGCTGGCGCCCAGCGTGGTAGCGCGTTACGCGCGCCACTACGGCAGCCGCACCAGGGCCTTGCTGCAAACCGGCGCCGCCGGCGAGGAAATTCTTCCCGGATTATATGCAGCCGAGGTCGACTATCTGTTGACCCATGAGTGGGCGCAGAGCGCCGAAGATATACTGTGGCGCCGAACCAAGCTCGGTTTGCATTTGCCGGCCGGCAGCGCGGCCAAGCTCGACGCCTGGATCACCGCCCGCCTGCGCGGCCATCGCGAGTTGGCGCAGGCGGTGGCAATACAGTAGGCAGCGGTATTCAAAAATACGCCCCGCACTACATCCAATTCCTTGAGGAGACTCGCAATGATCGGCTACATCACCGTCGGCACCAACGATATGGCGCGCGCCAAAAATTTTTATGAAAGCCTGTTCGCCGAAATCGGCGCCAAGCGTTTCATGGACATGGATAGCTACGTGGCCTGGTCGGTGGGACAGGACAAGCCGGGCTTTTGCATTGCCAAGCCCTTCGACGGCAAGGCTGCCACGGTTGGCAACGGCGTCATGATTGCCCTGGTGGTCGATTCCAAGGCCAAGGTCGACGCCCTGTACAAGAAGGCGATCGAACTCGGCGGCACCGACGAAGGCGCGCCGGGGCCGCGCGGCGAAGGCTTCTATGCCGGTTATTTCCGCGATCTCGACGGCAACAAGCTCAACTTCTTCACCATGGGTTAGATCAGGCTATGCCGTTGCAACCGTAGGTCAGAAATCCTTCGCGTTCGCGCAGCAGCTCATAATATGTCAGCACCGAAGAGTAGTCGGGCTTGTCGAAGGGTATGGTCAGCCAACGGTTGACCGACAGGCCCATCACCACGTCGGCCAGCGTAAATTGGTCGCCTAGGACGTAACGCCCGCTTGCCTGCAATTGCCGATCCAGGATACCCATCAGCTTGGTCCAGCTTGCAATGCTGGCCTGCAGCTGCCCCGGATCCTGGAAATCGGGACTTTGGCGCACCTTGGACAGAAAGGTGTAGCGCCAGGCGGTATTCAGTTCCATCGCCTGCCAATCCATCCATTGCTCGATCAGTGCGCGCTGTTGGCGCGTATCTCCCAGCAAGGGGCCATCGAACTTGTCGTTGAGGTAGCGGCAGATAGCGTTCGATTGCCACAGCGTGAAATCGCCGTCGACCAAGACCGGCACGGTAGCGTTCGGATTCAGCGCCAGGAATTCCGGTTGGCTCGGTGAGCGGAAACCGAGACCCCAATCTTCGCGTTCATAGTCGACGCCGAGCTCGGCGCAAGTCCACAGGACTTTGCGTACGTTGATGGCTGAAGCCCTGCCCAATATTTTGATCATGTGACTCATGTCGCAATCCGCTTGAATAATTTAAAGATAGGCGTGATCGACCTTGATGCAGCGATCCATCACCACTTCGAGTCCGGCCGCGCGTGCCTGATCCGCGGCCGCTTGATTGACGATGCCGAGCTGCATCCACAGGCAGCGCGCGCCAACGGCAATGGCGGCTTCGGCAATCGGTACTATCGCTTCCGCACGGCGAAAGCAGTCGACGATTTCGATGCGCTTGCCTTCCAACTGCAACGCATCCGCGGCATCCTGCAGCGATGCATGACAGGTTTCGCCGAGTATGGTTTCGCCGGCGTGGTTAGGATTGACCGGCACAATGCGGTAGCCATGGTGCTGCATGTAGCGCGCCACACCGTAACTGTCGCGCCCGGGATTGTTCGACAAACCAACCACTGCAATAACGCGCCAGCTTTCCAGCACGCGTCGGACTACTTCCGCTTCACCCACATCCTTCTCCGAAAAACAAAAAGGCAGCCGAAGCTGCCTTTTCATTGTACCTGCTTGCGCTTAGCGCTTCTGACGCAGCCTCTGGATCGCAGCCAATTGCGCAACCGCCGCGGCCAATTCAGCCTGGGCTTTCGCGTAATCGATCTTGGAATCCTTGTTGACCAGCGCTTCTTCGGCCAGCTTCTTCGCTTCGCTTGCCTTCGCCTCGTCCAGGTCCTTGCCGCGAATCGCGGTGTCGGCCAACACGGTGACGGCATCGGGCTGCACTTCGAGAATGCCGCCGGCGACGAACACCAGCTCTTCGTCGGCCTGGCCTTCCACCTTGATGCGCACCGCACCCGGCTTGATGCGCGTGATCAGCGGCGTGTGCTTGGGATAAATACCCAATTCACCCGCTTCACCCGGCAACGCGACGAATTCAGCCGCACCGGAGAAGATCTGCTCTTCGGCGGAGACTACGTCTACGTGAATAGTGTGTGCCATGTAATGTCCTATCCAGATTGCCGCTCCCGCGTATCACGGGGGCGGCGCCTGAGATTAGTTAAGGGTCTTGGCCTTTTCGATTGCTTCTTCGATCGTGCCGACCATGTAGAACGCTTGTTCCGGCAGGTGATCGAGTTCGCCCGATGCGATCATCTTGAAGCCCTTGATCGTGTCCTTGAGCGAAACGTATTTACCCGGCGAGCCGGTAAACACTTCAGCGACGTGGAAAGGCTGCGACAGGAAACGCTGCATCTTACGCGCGCGGTACACAACCAGCTTGTCTTCCGGCGCCAGTTCGTCCATGCCCAGAATCGCGATAATGTCGCGCAATTCCTTGTAGCGCTGCAGCGTGCCTTGCACGGCCCGTGCGGTCTCGTAGTGTTCCTGGCCGACGACCAACGGGTCGAGCTGACGCGAAGTCGAATCGAGCGGGTCGACCGCAGGGTAGATACCGAGCGAGGCGATGTCACGCGACAGCACGACGG
>Ga0213872_10000556_pt1 | contig 28912 bp, 25 predicted proteins | sample VelepicomBERX_R2_FD_160071 | JGI IMG/M metagenome (GOLD analysis project Ga0213872, IMG submission 160071) | Rhizosphere microbial communities from Vellozia epidendroides in rupestrian grasslands, the National Park of Serra do Cipo, Brazil - RX_R2 | ecosystem: Host-associated > Plants > Roots >...
GGCGCGGCAACGTCGGCTTGCGCGTCGTGAACACCAATCAGTACGGCCTGGCGTACAGCTACGACAGCAATACCGGCAACTTCGACCCGGTCACCGCCAGCCACGACTATGTCAACGTGCTGCCCAGCGCCAATTTCAAGTTCGACCTGAGCAAGGATCTGGTGGCGCGCGCGGCGGTGTCTGAAACCATGTCGCGTGCCGACTATTCCGCCTTGTCGCCGGCCGTGGTGTTGAACAATCTCGACTTGACCGGCTCCGGCGGCAACTCCGACCTCAAGCCGGTGCGCTCGATCAACTACGACGCTACGCTGGAATGGTATTTTGCACCGCAGTCTATCCTGTCGGCCGGGCTGTTCTACATGAACATGCCGTCCTACATCAGCTTCGGCAACAACAACCGTCCCTTCCTCGACACCACGACCGATCAGATCGCCACCTACCTGATCACTTCGCCGTATAACATCGCGGCCAAGAATCAGGGCATGGAATTGTCTTGGCAGCAACCGTTGTGGGGAGGCTTCGGCGCACTGCTCAATTACACCTATTCCGACGGCCACGACGCCAGCGGCGCGGCGCTGGTGGGATCCTCGAAGAACACGGCCAACGCGGAAGTCTATTACGAGGACAACAAGTTCAGCGCGCGCCTGGCCTACAACTACCGCTCGTCCTTCCTGGTCGGCTTGGCCAACGTCACACCTCAATATATGGCCGGTATCGGCACGCTGGCGGCTTCGTTGAACTACAAGATCAACGACACCTTCAGCCTCACTTTCGACGGCTTGAACTTGAACAACCCCATCATCAAGTACTATTCCAATGCCGAACGGCCGCAGGCCTTCTACTCGAACGGCCGGCAGTTCTTCCTGGGAGTACGCGTGTCCTTGTAACCGTCCCTCCAAAGCCTTACCCGGGCTTTGCGGCAAACTGGGCGCCAGCCTGGTTTGCCGTTTTTCGTTAACCGACTACGCTATTTTGGCCTGAACCTGTATGACGCAACAACGCATAGCCTTCGACATCGGCGCCACCAACAGCCGTATCGCCTTGTTCGAGGGCGAGACGATTACCTGGCGCACCGAGGCGCCGACACCCAGCCAAGACGGCCCCGACGCCGTTGCTGCGGGTATGGCCGAATTGCACCGCCCGCTTGCCGGCCTGGCCGTCCCGATCGGCGTCGCCATCACCGGGCAGATTGCCGACGGCTGTGTCACCGCGCATAATCATGCGATGCTGCCGGGTTGGCAGCGTTACCCGCTGCAGCAAGTGTTGAGCGCAAAGCTGCAAAGGCCGGTGTGCGTGGTCAACGATGCGCGCGCTGCCGCCTGGGGTGAATACGTGTACGGCAACGGCCGGGGCTGCGACGAATTCCTGTTCATGACGGTTTCCTCCGGGGTCGGCGCCGGCTTGGTCCTGAACCGCCGCTTGCATCTGGCCAAAAACGGCTTCGACGCTGAGCTTGGCGAAATGCCCGCCGGCGACGGCAACACCCTTGAATACCACGCCTCCGGAACGGCACTCGGTCGCTTGGCCGGTGAACATGGCTACCCGAGCGGCAAGGCGCTATGCGACGCCGCCGATGCCGGCGAGGTACACGCCTCTGAGCTGTACCAACACGGCATCCGCGCCATCGCCGCCAAGTTGGCAGATCTAACCGTCATGCTGGGCATAGAGCGCGTGGCCGTCGGCGGCAGCGTGGGTCTGCGTCCAGGTTACCTGGAGCGGCTGCGCCACGAAATGGCACAGTATCCCGCCATCTACCATTACGAATTGCTGCCGGCCGCGCTCGGGCACGATGCAGGCCTGATCGGCGCTGCCGTCTTGGCGTTAGGGGAGTAAAGGTTTACAGTGGCGGAGACAGGAGAAAACACCAGCATGCCCACCGCCGCTCACAAGTTGATCCGCAGCCGCTGGCCGTGGCTGGCGGCTTCGCTGACATTGACCGCGGCGCTGTTTGTTGCCACCACCCTGGGCTGGCTATGGTATGCCGACCAGCGCGCGACCGCCGAGCGCCAATTGTCGCTCGACTTGACCTGGCTGGATCAGAACGTCACGCAGTCGCTGCACGATAACCAGGAATTGCTGACCAATTGGGCGCAAGACTTGCAAACTTCCACGCCGCGCAAACAAGCCGATTTCTTTTCCCTGGCCGATGGCTTGATGAAGCAAAACCCCGGTTTGATCGCGATCGACTACGTCGACCGCAACGGCCGCCGCATTGCCGGCCTGCCAGAATACGCGAACGCCGGCGACCGGCCAAGCCGCTTGCCGCCTTTGACCGACCCCCTGATTGCCGAGGCCCTGCAACGCTGCTACTCCCTGAGGAAACCGGCATTCAGCCGCGTGATCGAGCAATACGCACCGCTTTGGGTACTGGCACTACCGATCGCCGAAGACGACCCCAAGGCCGGCGCCATCCTGGCGACCTACGACCTTGATCAGTTATTGACTACGCAAGCACCGTGGTGGTTCGTCCAGCGTTATGACTTCAGCCTGGTCGATCGCGACAACAAACAATTGGCCCCGCGCGACAGCGAGGTGACGATGGCGAACGACGCGCTGCAAAAACTCGATTTCGGCCCCGAAGGCAGCGGCCTCACGCTACGCGCCGCGCCGCATGCCAAGGGACGTTCCGAAGGCCCACTGCTATGGCTGGCGGCTGCGGTCGTGGCATTCGGCGTGTTGATCATTTGGCTGCTGCGCCTGTTGCAACGCTGGCTGCGCGAATTGCAAAAGGAACGCGAAGCGCTGGCCTCCTCGCGCGCGCAGTTGTATGCGGTACTGTCCGGGCTGGAATCGGCAGTGTCGGTCAGCGCGCAAAGCGACGGCCGCTTGCTGTTCCGCAACCGCAGACACAGCGACTTGTTCGGCTTCGATAGCGCTGGCGAATGCTGCCTGATGCCGTGGCCGGAACTGCCACGTACCGGCAATGCCGGAGGCAAGGGAGACGGCAAGGAACAAAAATCCGTCGAGTTTTTCGACCCATACAGCGGGCATTGGTACCACGTCGAACGGCGCACCATCTTATGGGTGGATAATTCGCCGGTTTTTCTCGATATCGCCACCGACGTCAGTGCCGAGCGCGCGGCTGCCGAGACGGCACGCGAGCGCGACGAACTTCTGCAGCACACGGCGCGACTGGCCAGCCTGGCCGAATTCGCTTCCGGCATCGCCCATGAATTAAATCAACCGCTGGCGGCCATCGCCAATTATTCCGCCGCTGCCGCCAGCTTCCTCGAAGCTGCGCCGCCGGTGCTGAGCAAAGTTCAGGAGGCGGTACGCCGCATGGGCGATGAATCGCGCCGCGCCGGCAAGATCGTCCACAGCATGCGCGGCTTCATCCAAAAGCGCGCCAGCCGGCACGACGTGCACAACCTGTTTGCCTTGTTGAACGAACCTCTGGCGCTGCTGGCACCCTTGGCGCAACGCCTGCAGATCGAGATTGCGGTCGAAATCGATCCGGTCGAGCGCGCCCTCGCCGTTGAGTGCGATGCCGTCATGATCGAACAGGTGCTGTTCAACCTGATTCGCAATGCACTCGAAGCGGTATCGAGTGAGGCAAAGCAGATGGAACGCGAACCGGTGCAAGTCAGATTTGTGCGCGATGGCGACAACGTCGTCGTCAGCATCGCTGATCGCGGCCCGGGCTTGCAAGAGCCGGGTAAGCTGTTCCAGCCGTTTTACACAACCAAGAGCGACGGCATGGGGCTGGGCCTGGCGATCTGCCGCACGGTCATAGAAAGCCATGGCGGACGGCTATGGAGCGAACCCAATCCCGGCGGCGGCGCCTGCTTCCTGTTCCGCTTGCCTTGCACGGCGCAGGAGCAGGCAGCGGCCTGACATGCCCAACTTCTCGAACCTAGTCTCTACAACCAGAACCATTCGATCCGAGCAATGGAACCGACCTCTCCCATTCCCCACAATTCGCGCATTGCCCTGATAGACGACGACCCCGGCGTCCGCAGCTCGATGGGTATGCTGCTGGAAACGCGCAACTGGAGTTATACCGAATTCGAGCGCGCCGCAGATTTTCTCGAAGGGGCGACGCCGGCCGACTTCAACTGCCTCATCATCGATGTGCGCATTCCCGACATGAGCGGCCTGGAATTGTTCGAGGAATTGAACCGGCGCGCCAGGGACACACATAGCTATCTGCCGCCGGCCTTGTTCCTGAGCGGCCATGGCGATATCCCCATGGTAGTGCGCGTGCTCAAGCAAGGCGCTGCCGATTTCCTGGAAAAGCCGGCCGACCACCGCACCTTGCTCGACGCGGTGGCGCGTGCACTCACCACCGACCTCGCCGCACGCGCGGCGCACGAGACGCATGCGGGACTGCTGTGCGAAATTGCCGAACTCACGCAGCGCGAGCGCGAAGTGCTGACCGAAATCGTGGCCGGTTATCTAAGCAAGCAGATAGCCGATCACCTGAACATCAGCACCAAGACCGTCGAAGCGCACCGCTTGCGGATACTGCAGAAATTCAACGTCCGCACCAGCATGGAATTGGCGGCCAAGCTGCGCGACGTGCCGCACAGCCTGTGGCAAAGCTGAATTAAGCGAGTTGTTGCGCCAGCGCGTGGAACAACCAGGCGCCGTGCGGTATCCACTGCTCGCTCCAGCGCCAGGAATGGATGGGCACGCTCTGCGACGGCATGCGGAAATCGATGTCGTCTTCGTTTTCCAGGCCCGAGGTGATGCCGTTGCAGACGCCGCCTGGCGCGTTCCAGAAACCTTTTTCGTAGCGCGGATTGTTACGCCCGTAGCCTTGCATCATGCAGGCATCGAATGGATTGCAACCGAAAATCCAATCGAACACCCCCAAGGCGTAGTCGCCCAGTTCGGCGCAGAAAACGGCATCATCGGAAAAATGGCGGGCCGCTCCCAATGCCGCCGAGGCTATCGATGCCAGGCGCGCATTCTCTCCCTGCCACCAATAACCGCTTTCATTGTCGTGCGGGACGAAGAATTGCGTGCGCCCTGCCCTGCCCGGCATGTGCACTACCTGGCGCGGATAGCGGAACGGATTGCCGTCCACGTACAAAGTGACGCCGAGATCATGTTGCAAGCCGCGGCGCAAGCCATGGCGGCACGCGTCGAACACCGCTGAATCCGGCAGGATTTCCATGAAACGCTGTAGGGCGATATAGAGCAGGCCGGCCTCGGCGGCATGGAAATAGCTGCGCGTCTTTGCATTGTTTGCCCAGAACCAGCCAACCTCGCTTTGGCGGCGCAACAGGTTGGCGGCGCGATACTCGGCAGCCTTTTGATATTCCGGCTTGCCGCTTGCGGCATACAGTTCAACTGCAGCCAGCAGCGCGCAGTAATCGTCTATGATGTTTTCTTCGCCGTCGTCGAGATACGCGGCGTTATGCGCTTCGAGATGGGCGAAAGCCTTCTCGGCGGCGGCCAGGTAATCGGCACGGCCATGCTCGCCGTCGCGCGGCAAGCTGCTCGCGCGCGCCAGCGCGGCAATGGCGCTTCCGCCGCCTTGGCGATAGCCGGCCTGGTAAGTGTCGAATTTATGTCCTTGCTGGGTGGTATAGCTGCAGATGTCGCGCTGCTCGACATCCTTGCTCCAGCAGTCGAACACGGTCATGTAAAAGTAACCGGCCGGATCGAGCATGCGCATCAGGAAGTCGGCGCCATGCAGCGCCTCGTCCACCATGCGTTCGTCGAACCACACCGATTGCTGCGGCATGCGCGCGCGCCCGTCGATCAGGTTCCACACGACTTGCGGCGTCTGCTGCGGATTCATGAAGTTGGCGTAGGAAAGATGCGACAAATACTTGGAAGCATCGCCGGAGGCGTCATACCAGCCGCCATGCACGTCGGCACGTTCGCCGCTGCCGTATTTCGGACGTGAGCGGTCCGCGATATCAAAGATACCGGTGCAGCGCTGCGACTTCAGGTAGTGCACCAGATCGGACTGCACTTGCGCATCGTAAAGGGCAGCAGTTATCTTGAACGGCTGCGACAGCAAGGGCAGCAGCGGCGGCGCGATGCCGTCGACCACCAGTACGAACGTCCCTTCGCTTTGCAAGCCGCTGAAGTCGGCTTCCCAGAATTGCCAGTTGCGCCATTGGGCGACGCCTCCGCGCGGCTTCAAGCTGCCATGGAACACAGAATGGCGTTGCTCCGCGTGGTAGATCGTGAACGATGCATCCCCGGGAAGGCTGTCGGCTTCGATCAGCGCGATTTTTTTTGCCGCAGGCTGGTAGCCGAGATGGTTGTGCAAGACTTTCATGAGCGCAGTGGTCGGTTGGTGGCCCGTTCGATATTACTGAATCCGGGGAAAGGCATCGCCGGCATGATCGAACAGCAGGCATTGCTGCGGAGGAAAAGCTACGCGCACCTGGTCGCCATAGCTCAGTTTCACGGCGTGGCCGGGCAGCTTCATGCACAAATCCTCAGCTATGCCGGCCACTTTCAGATAAGCCAGCATCTGGTCGCCCAGGTGTTCAACCAGCGTCACTCGCGCCTGCAAAGCGGCGGCATCGCTTTCTTCAGCCAGGCGCAGATGCTCGGGCCGGATGCCGAGCGTGACATCCCGGCCTGCTGTGCCGCGCGCAACGTCGGCCGCCGCCGGCAGGTGTTCGTCGCCAGGCAGCGTGATGGCCGCGCTTCCCGACGCCAGCTTACCCTGCAAAAAATTCATTTTCGGTGCGCCGAGGAAGCCGGCCACGAACAGATTGGCCGGCCGGTCGTACAACTCGAGCGGGCTGCCGACCTGCTGCACCACACCGCCGTTGAAAACGACGATGCGGTCGGCCAGCGTCATCGCCTCGACCTGGTCGTGCGTGACATAGATCATGGTCGTACCCAGCTCACGGTGCAGCTTCGATAGTTCGACACGCATGTTTTGGCGCAGCGAAGCGTCGAGGTTCGACAAGGGTTCATCGAACAAAAACACCTTGGGCTGGCGCACGATGGCGCGGCCGATCGCCACGCGTTGGCGCTGCCCGCCGGACAGGGCCTTGGGCTTGCGGTCGAGCAAATGGGAAATCTGCAAAATGTCGGCCGCCTTGCCGACGCGTTCCTCGATCTCGGCCTTGGGCCTGCCGGCCATCTTGAGCGCAAAACCCATGTTCTGCCGCACCGACATGTGCGGATACAGCGCATACGACTGGAACACCATGGCGATGCCGCGCTGCGAAGCGTGCACGTCATTGGCGAGCTCGCCGCCGATGTGGATTTCACCGCCGGTAATGTCTTCGAGACCGGCCACCATGCGCAGCAGCGTCGACTTGCCGCAACCGGAGGGTCCGACGAAGACGACGAACTCGCCATCTTCGATGGTGAAGTCGACGCCCTTGATGACGGATACGTCTTCGCTATATTTCTTGGAAATGTTCTTGAAGCTGACGGAGGCCATGTGCTTGTTATCCTACTGATTATTCCGTTTTTATCCCTTGACCGCGCCGGCCGACAGTCCCTTGACGAAGAAACGCTGGCAGGCGAAGAAAGCCGCCAGTACCGGCACCGTGGACACCGTGGCGGCAGCCATCATCAAATCATAACGCTGCTGGAACTGGCCGATGAACAGGCGTATGCCGACCGGAATCGTCTGCACGGAAGACGAACTCGTCAATGTCCAGGCGAAAAACAATTCATCCCAAGCCAACAGGAAAATGAAGGTGGCGGTAGCGATGATGCCGGGCGCGCTGATCGGCAGTACGATGCGCACGAAAGCGCCGAAGCGCGAGCAGCCGTCGATGACGGCGGCGTCTTCGAGCTCGCGCGGAATCGAGACGAAAAAGCCGCGCATGATCCAGATGCTAGCCGGCGTGAACAACGCCACGTACAGGAAGATCAAGCCATGGTAAGTGTCCAGCATGGGCATTCCCCAGGATTCGCCGATGTTCCGGTACAGCATGTAAAGCGGCAGGAAGAACAGCATGCCCGGGATCACCTGCGTGACACTGATACCGACGCTGACCGAGCTGGAGCCGCGGAAGCGGAAACGCGCCAGCGCATAGGCCGCGCAAGTGGCCGAGATCGTAGCGAACAGCGTAGATATGCTGCAGATAATCAGGCTGTTCTTGAAAAAATTGAAGAAGTCGACATTGATCCACATGTCGCGGTAATTCTGCCACTGCAGCGGCTCGCTGAAGTCGAGCTGGTTACCGTTGGCGACGTCGCTGTAATTGCGCAGCGAAGACAACACCATCCACAGGATAGGCAGCAGCGTCAGCACGACCAAAGCCCAGGTCAGCAGATTCAGCAGCGCGGCATTGCGCGCATTCGTCTTCTTACTCATCGCCGATTACTCTTCACTTATCATGCTCCGCTTGAATGAGGCCATCCAGATACCGACGAATAGCAGCATCAGCACCATCATGACAAAGGAGACCGCCGCACCCTGGCCGAACAGCCAGTAGCTGAACGATTGGCGCGTCAGGAGCGGCATCAACAGGTCGGCCCACTCGCCGGGGTGGCCGGCGCCGTTGCCGAACATCATGGAGACGATGTTATAGGAATAGACATTGTCGATCACCTGGAACATGAACTGGATCACGATGACCGGCTTGAGCGTAGGCAGCGTAATGTGCAGGAATTGCTTCCATTTGCTCACACCGTCCAGCGTGGCGGCCTCGTACTGATCTTCGGGAATAGCCTGCAAGGCAGCCAGGAAGATCAGCATCATGACCGGCCAGGCGCGCCACACGGTGGGAATGACGATGGCCCAGAAGCTATTCGAGCCGAGCAGCCAGAACGGCCTTTCGTCGAGCAGATGCAACCAGTCGACCAGCACGGTGTTGACGATGCCGACGTCGCGCTGCCACATGAATCCCCACAGCGTACCGACCACATAGGATGGCACGACCCAAGGCAGCAAGAGTAGCGTGCGCGCCAAGCCCTTGCCGCGGAAGTCGCGGTTGAGCAATACCGCAACGCCCAGGCCGATGACGATGGCCAGCACCGACACCACCAGCGTGTAGAGCGCCGTATTGCGAATGGCGAAGCCGAGACCGGCGCGAATCGGGCTATGCGATTCCAGCAACACGCGGCGGTAGTTCTCCAGACCTATGAAGGGTGCATCGAGGTACTGGCTCAAGGTGTACTGGTTGAGCTTGAGCAGGGACATGTACAGGCCCTGCACGATAGGCGTCAGGTTGACCGCCAACATCATCAAGACCGCCGGCAGCAGCAGCAGATAGGGAAAGACGTCGAATTTCCTGGCGCGCACCAGTATTCCTCGCTTCACGGTCAATTACTCGCGGCAACGATAGCCATGAGCATCAATTGGTTTCGCCGAGCACGTCGTTGGCTTCGGCGGCAGCGCCGTCAAGCGCCTGCTTGAGTGCTTGCGCCGAATATTTGCCTTTGACGCCGGCCACGATGTCGAACATGTTGCCGAAGTTTTTCAGATACACAGACTCGAGCGGCCCCCAGGCTGCGATCGAAGGGTAGTGACGGCCGTTCTTGACCACGGACACCAATGCCGCATAGTTCGGATTGGCCATCAAAGACGGGTCGTACGCGGCATCGAGGCGCGGCGGCAACATGCTCGACATCTTGCTGTAGGTCAGTTCGGCATCGTGCGAAGTCAGGTAGGATAGCAGCTTCCAGGCTTCCGCCTTGTTCTTCGACGACTTCATGATCGCCAAGTCCGACCCTGACACATAACTCTGATTGCCCTTGAGGCCGGCCGGATAAGGCGCAATGCCGAAATTATGCGCCGCCAGCGTCTCCATCTGACCGCCCTTGGCCTTGGGCGTATTCAACTGGCGCAACACCCACGGCCCGCTGAATATCACCGCATACTGGCCGTTGAAGAAACCCGACTCGATCTGGGTCGCGTCCTTCTCCAAAGCAGCCGCCGGCACCAAGCCTTCGGCGGCAAAACTCGTGTAGTAAGTGATCGCTTGCAGCGACTCGGGCGAGTTGATCGCGGAATGCATCTTGTCGGCACTGAGGAAATCACCGCCGGCATTCCAGATCCACGGCGCCAGATTGTGCACCACGTTCCAGTCATTCTTGCCCGGATAACCGAGCGCGGCGATCTTCTTACCGTCCACCGTCATGCCGTTGATCTTTTGCATGGCCTGCTTGAAGCTGGTCCAGTTGGTGAAGGCGTCCTTGGGATTGATGCCGGCCTTCTTGAAGACGTCGGTACGATAAAAGGCGCCACGCGCGTCGAGGTACCAGGGTAGCGCATAGATCTTGCTGTCGTTATACCGATGGGTCGTGCCCCACAGCACTGGGAAAAAGGCCTTGGCGCCGCCGACTTCGTTTTGCTGCTGGTCGGACAATGGTTCGAGCGCGCCCATCGAGGCGATGGCCGACACCCAGGTCGTACCGAGTTCGAGGATGTCCGGTCCCTGGCCCGAAGCCGCTGCCGCCGTAATCTTATTCCAGGCCGACTCCCAATTCAGCACCGTGACGTTGACACGCAGGCTGGGATTCTTGGCCAGATAAGGTGCCAGCAAATCCTTCATATCCTGTTGCTGCTGGGTGGTGTCAGCCATGACCCACATATTCAGTTCGGCCGCCGACGCCGTCTGTGCAGCCATGCTCAGCGTGCTCGCCGCCAACAGGGCGGCGATGGTCTTGTTCAACGATATTTTCATAGCAAATTCATATATGGCGGCGTATTTGAAGGGCTCCAGCCAGCTTGGTCATTCTAAAGCCATGGCAGAACCGGCAACAATCCTGAGTTTTACCTGAGCATCTAGGTAGTTTTACCTAGGCTGAGCCATCGCGCCAATAAAAAAGGGCCTTCCGTGGAAGGCCCTGCATGTTCCGGTTCGGTTCGGACCGGCAACGCCGATCCGTTCGTCTGGATCGCCTTACATGCTGGCGTGTACCTCTACACCAACGATGCGCGGCGCCGTGATATTGGCAGCCGGCGTACCCAAGGTACCGGTACCGGTATTGTCGATGCCGCTGACGTAACGCTCGTTGAACAGATTACGCGCGTACAAGGCCAGGCCCCAGTTGTGATCGCCGGAATCCCAGCCGATGCGGCCATCGGTACGTTGCGTGGACGTACCCACGGCGATAGGTCCAAAACTGCCGCAAGAGCCTTGGAAGGACGAAGCGGCATTGCAACGGCTGGCGCCTGTGTACGCATGCTGCAGGCTGTAATTGACGCTGCCACCGAACACACCGTGCTGGGTGTAGTCAATGCCGCCGGCAGCTGACCACAAGGGCGTGCCGACCGGCTGACCGCTGAGATCGACCGTGATCGTATTATTGGTCGCGTAGTCAGTCGCGGTGGTGCTGTAGTTGCCGTATTTTTGGTTGATGAACTCCGAGGTGAAGAACATGCGCAGATCATGGGTCGGCTGCCAGCGCGCTTCCAGATCCAAGCCCTTACCAGTCTGGTCGCTAGCGGTGACCTGGTACAGGGGAATGCCGCCATTGGTCGCAGGAACCAGGTTCAGCGATTGCAGGTTCGAGAACTTGTAGTCAAACAGCGAAGCATTGATGGTCAGGTGCTGCGGACGGAAGTAAGTCTTGATACCGGCTTCGAAGTTGAGCATGGTTTCCGGCGTATAGGCACCGGCCACCGATTGCGTATTGAAGCCGCCGGCCTGGTAGCCCTTGCTGGCCGAACCGTAGAGCATTACGTCGTTGGTCAGCTTGTAGTCGAGTACCAGGCGTGGGCTGACGTTGGTCCAGCTATCGCTGGTACCCCAAGGAGCATTGGTGGTCGACGGATTGGTATACACCAAGTTCTGGGTAAAGCCACTGCCCGTATAGCCACCCGGGATAGCTTGATTCAGACCGCCGATCAGCATCGGCACGATACCGGCCGCAGCCGGCAGCATGTTCAATTGGGCATCCAATCCAGGAGCGTAGCGCGGCGGATTGAACCAGCTCATTTCCTTCTCGTCGTAGCTGAAACGCACACCGGTGGTCAGATTCATGCGATCGGTGACGTGCCAGATGGCGTCGCCGTAAATCGCGTAAGACTTGCCGGAAGCCTTGTTGATCATGCTTTCCAGCCAGCTGTTGCCGAACAACTGCAAGGGGAAGCCGGCGCCGGCCAGCTGTTGGCTGATGATGCTATACAGCGGCAGCTGTCCACCGCTGCCATTGATGTAGGTGGTGTTGATGGAATCGGTGGTGGCGCCGACCTGGCTGGTCTGGTGGCCGGTATCGGCAAACAGGCTGACACCGGTCAGCCAATCGACCGTTTCGTTCTTGCCGGACAGCTTGAATTCCTGCTGCCAGGTCGTGTTGTTCTCGATGTTGTTGGTATCGAGGTAGGTGGCCGCGACACCGGTGCCGCTGTTGCTTTCGTAGTTGACGGCATTGAAATGACGGTAGCCGGTAGTCGAGTTGAACGTGGCCCAACCCAACGGACGCTCGTAGCGCAAGGTCACGCCGTCGAACACGCGCGCTTCGAGGTCGGGATTGGCATCGCTGTATACCGGCGCAGTCAGCGGATTGACGTAGGTCGCTGGGTTGACTGGAAACGGCGGCGCCGATTGTAGCGAATACGGCAACAGGCTGATGTCGGGACGCGCCGGTTCCAGCAGGCTTTCATGTTCCCATGACAGCAATACCTTGCTCTGTTCGCCCAGATCCCAGCGCCAGGTGGCGCGCGCGCCCCACTCGCCGCTACCGTTGAGGCTGCGGCCATTGAGTGCGTTATTGAGCCAGCCATCGCTCTTGTGATCGACAAAGTTGAAGCGCAAGGCGCTGGTGTCGCTGAGCGGTTCATTCAACAGTACGTCGATATAGCGCTCGCCGTGTTGACCCAGGCGGGCGGTGCTGTCCGCTTCGAAGTCGTTGCCCGGTTCCTTGGTGACGACGGAAACGGCGCCGGCGGCGCTATTGCGGCCGAACAGCGTACCCTGCGGCCCCTTCAACACTTCGATGCGCTGCGCATCGTTAAAATTCATCAAGGCGCCACCGGTCTTGCCGGTGTAGATGCCATCCACATACACACCGACCGGAGAATCGGTGCCGATACCGAAGTCGCCGGTGCCGATGCCGCGGATACTGTAATTCGGCTGGGTCGGCTGCGTACCATCGACTTCAAGGCCGGGAATATAGCCGTTCATGTCGGAAAGATTGGTCGCCGCCAGTTTGTTGATCTGATCGGCGTTAACGATTTGCATGGCAATCGGCACCGACTGCAATGCTGGCTGCGGCTCTGCGCCGTGACCGTGACCACGCCCAGCGAACTATCTTCACTCGCGGGTTGCGTCTGCGCCAGCGCACTGGTGGCAAACGCCCCTCCCAGCAACGCCTGCGTAATGCTCAGCGCGATCGTGCTTTTCCGAATTACCATGTCTGCTCCTCTTCTTTATTGTGGCGATATATAAAATTACTGGCCGCTTATCCGTCAGCCTCTATTGTGTGGGTGATCGCGATAAGCGGCATTGTGGTCCATCCTATTGTTTTTTCACTTCTCTGTAACGCGCAACAAGATCACGTCGTGGCCTGGCAACAACAGTTCCACCTTCTCAGGCATGGTGCCAAGATCCTTGTTGGCCCAGATGTCGTGCGCTTTCACAGGGTGTTTGAAACCGAGCTTGCGGAAATCGACAATGATCCCGTTTTGAACGTCGTGACGATTGAACAAGGCGACGATCTTCGAACCGTCTGCCATAGGCTTCATCCAGGTTTCCAGTTCGCCTTCGCTGTACACGCGGTCGCCCTGCTTGCCGAGCTTGTCTTGATCGATGGCGATGATGTCGCGGTTGGTCAGCAAAGCGATCGTCTCCGGCGTCATCTTGGTCAAGTCATTGCCGGCCAACAGCGGTGCAGCCAGCAGTGCCCATAAGCTGATGTGGGTACGGTACTCTTCCGGCTTCATACCGCCATTGCCGATTTCAAGCATGTCGGGGTCATTCCAGTGTCCGGGGCCGGCGAACTTCGACAAGCCGGCTTGCTGGAAGCCGATTTCCGACATGCGGTCGTAAGTGTCGGTAATGTCGCCCGTGGTGCGCCAGGCGTTGGCGCCAACTTCGGCACCCCAATGCCAGACCGAGTCGTAGCCGTATTCGCACAGGCTGTAGACGATAGGACGGCCGGCCTTTTTCAATGCCTGATGCATCTTCTCGTAGGCGGCGCGCAACAAGCGGCGCGCTTCGAACGGGTCGACCTTCTCCAGTGTCTCGCCATAGCTGCACAGGTCATATTTCAGGTAATCGATACCCCAGGCGGCATACGTGCGCGCATCCTGTTCCTCGTGACCGTAGCTACCCTCGAAGCCGGCGCAAGTCTTGGGGCCGGGCGAAGAATAAATGCCGAGTTTCAAGCCCTTGCTGTGCACGTAGTCGGCCAACGCTTTCATGTCGGGGAACTTGGCATTCGAACGGATGTTGCCTTGCGCGTCGCGCTCGCCTTCCCAGGTATCGTCGATATTAATGTAGACGTAGCCGGCGTCGCGCATGCCGCTCGCTACCATCGCGTCGGCCTGGGCGCGCACGGTAGCGTCGTCGATCTTTTCAGCGAAATGGTTCCAGCTATTCCAGCCCATGGGCGGTGTGGCAGCCACGCTTGCATCGGCGGCCTTGGCTGCGTGGGCGTATGCCGTGACCGCCAAGAGCGAAGCCGTCAGTGAAGTTGCTATCATTGCCCGCCAATGGCGCAGTGGCTGCAAACAATTTTTGATCATGTGTCGTCCTCCTTCTTTTTACTGATTTCTATCAATCCAGTCTTACGCTTAAATCATTCTGCTCTGGTTCCCTGCGGTTTAGTACGCCGAAGAAAACACCGGCATCTTGCCACTGGCAAACTGTGCGGCCGCGTTGCGCTCGTCTTTCATCAAGCGTCCATTGGCAATCCAGCGCACCAGCCAAGGTATCTTGCCCACCTTCATGCCGGTGGATGCCGCCAACACATAAGCCTTTGCACATTTCTCCAACAGCTCGGCATTGAACACGGCGCGATCCAGCATCGTGCCCAGGCACAGCACCTGTCCCGGCAAGACAAAAGCATTGGCGCCGCTGCCCAGATGCGCGCGGCTGCCGGTGGTCGCGAGCGCATCGTCAAGCCGCTCCACGCTGCGGCCGAGATGACGGATTTGTTCATCGAACACGCCGGGCATGACGCTGCCTAATTCATGCAAAGCCGCAGCCCATGGCTGGCGATTGAGCAAGACTGTGCCAACGTCGGCCCGCTCGCGATACACAGTCAAATGCACCGCCAGCGCGCTACCGGCCGCCGGAGCAGCCGGTTGCAACTCCACCGATTTGATTTGCGGACCGGCGGTGTCGATCGACAGAATCAGGATTTTGCCAACACCGGCCAAGCGCATCGACAAGGTATCGCCGGCTTGCAACAAGCCCTTGGCCGTCAAGCGGCCGGCAGCTTCCCTGAGCTTCTCGGTATTGACGTCGTTCATTACTTTTTCCATCACACCAGCTTAAGCACAGCTTCGAAGCGGTTCAAGGCGTCGTCGATCACTTCGTCGGTATCTGCCATGCTGGTATAGATGCGGCTGCCTGCCAACGTGACGATGCCATGCGCCATGTAAGCGGCCCCCATTTCTTCCATCATGTGCTTGCGCACGTTGGCTTCACGCATCAGCTTGACCGGATTGCGCATGGAGAGCAGCAGCACGGCCGAGGTTTGGAGGTGCACAATGGAACCCTGGTTGTAGACTACATAGGGCAGACCGAGGCGATTGACGATCTCGTTCAGGCCTTTGCGCAAGCGGTCACCCGCACGGCCTGCCACCACGGCAGCGTTGGTGCGCGCCATTTCCGAAATCGCGTGATAGCCGGCGACGCAAGACAAAGGGTTGGCCGACAGCGTGCCGCCGACGAACGCGCGTTTGCTGGTGGAGCCGATGCCGCCGGCCAGCAGCATCATCACGTCCTTGCGGCCGCCGATCCCGCCGGCCATCAGGTAGCCGCCCGTCAGGCATTTGCCGAACACGGTCAAGTCCGGCTTGACGCCGAAATAGCCTTGCGCGCCACCCATGCCGAGGCGGAAACCGGTTACCACTTCATCGAATACCAGCAGCGCACCGAATTCATCGCACAGCTCGCGCACTTTCTGGTTGTAGTCGCGGTAGATAGGGCGCGTGCCGGATTCCGGGCCGAGCGGCTCCAGCAGCACCGCAGCGGTGCCGCCGCGCAGACGGTTCAGCCACAGCTTGCGGCGCAACGCCTCCAAGTCATTGGGGAAGCATTCCTGCGTATAGGCGGTCGAACCTGTAGGAATGCCGATCGCCTCGCGCCGGCCGGTTCCGGGCACGCGCATGCCGTACACCATCTGGTCGCTCCAGCCATGGTAGGCGCCGCCGATCTTGATGATCCATTTCTTGCCGGTGTAGGCACGTGCCAGGCGGATCGTTCCCATCACCCCCTCGGTACCGGAACCGAGCATGCGGAACATCTCGATATTCGGCATGTATTGGCGGATCAATTCGGCCAGCTTGGTTTCGTACTCGTGGAACAGGCCGGTCACCGGCCCGCATTCATCAAGCAGCTCATGCACCTTTTGCCGCACCGGCGCGTAATTCGAACCGAGCAGGGTCGGACCGCCGGCTTGCAGGAAATCGATGTAGCGGTTGCCGTCGACGTCGTGCAAGTAAGCGCCTTCCGCGCTCACGGCAGCGACCGGGAAGGGGTAATTGAATGCCAGGTTATGCTGCACGCCGCCGGGGATTACTTGCGCAGTGCGCTCGGCCAGCTGCTTCGACTTTTGGCATTTCTGCTCAAAATAATTCAGCACTCCGTCCATGTTCTCGCGCTTGATCGGCCGCAGAGGCTGCTTCAGCAGCGCTTGCAGGCGCGCATAGATGTCGGCAGTATCGTGCCATTGGCTGATCGCGTATTGGTCCGCGCTGTTGCCTGTGTTGTTCGAAGATGGATCTGCAAAACTCATTTTTTGTTTCCTCAATAATCCTTAGATAGGGAGCGGCTCGACGGCACGCATGGCCAAATTGCGGACGGTGGCAGGCAGTCCGACCGACGCTGCGATGCGCTGCCGCAAGAAGGCCGCGGCGGCACGTTCGATACGGCTGACGTTGGCGATGGCGTCGCTCATGGTCGGCGCGCAGCAGATTACGCCGTGGTTCTTCAACAGGTAAGCCTGCAAGTCGTCTTGCAGGCGGCGGGCGAATGCCTTGACCAGCATGCCGGTTCCGGACGGCGCATAAGGCACGATCGCGACCTTGTCGCCGAGCGCACAGCGGTCCTCTTCGCCGGTCAACGGAATATCGACATTAAGCAGCGCCACGGCGCTGGCCAAGGGCTGATGCGTGTGAACGCTGGCCCACATGGTTTTCTTGAAGCGCAACATGGCCGCGTGCATGCCGCTTTCGACCGATGGCTTGAGCTCGCCCTCGACTTTTTCCAGGGTATCGAGACGCAGGATGCAGATGTCATCGGCGCGCATGGCGTAGTAATCGGCGCCGGAAGGCGTCACCGCAAACAGTTCGCTATCCACACGCAGGGCGACGTTGCCTCCCGTGCCGGCCAGGAAGCCGGACTCGGCCAATTGCAGGCAGGCATCGATCACCTGTTGCTTGTGCGCAGAAAAATTACTCATGCAGGACTCGCGATACTGTTGGCTTGATTCAAACGTTGGTACAGGGGCGCCAGACGCCGGTGCAATTCGGTGAACGTTCCGAAGGATTCGTCGTAGATCGCGTGATTGGCCGGATTCGGTTGGTAATCGCCGCGGTAGCGCGTCTGCGCGACAGCGGTCTTGAAATCGATCAAACCGAGGCCGACGAACGCGATATAGGCGGCACCCAGCGCATTGGCCTGCATAGGCTCGGCCAGTTGACGTATGGTCACGCCCAGCACGTCGGCGAACACCTGACACCACACATCGGAAGTCGCGCCGCCGCCAAGCAGCGTCAGTTGATCGACCGATTGCCCGAGGAAGCGCTCAACCGGCTTCACCATCCAGCGCGTATTGAGCGCCACGCCTTCGAGGAAGGCGCGGATGATGTGCTCGCGCGTATGGTCGAGCGAAAGATTGAACAAGCCGCCGCGCAAGGCGCGGTCTTCCACCGGACAGCGCTCGCCGTGCAGCCAGGGCGTATACAGCAAGCCCTTGCTTCCTGCCGGCACACGCGCGGCGATGCGATCGAAGATCTTGTAGACGTCGGGCAGATTTTCGTTGTGCAGCAGCTCGTCATGGTTGTACAGCACCCTTTCCTTCAGGAAGGAAAGATTGTTGCCGGCAGAGGTCTGCATCGCCACCATCAGGTACTTGGACGGCACGGCGCAAGGCACCGCCGCGATCATGGCAGACACATCGGTCTTCTTGCGCGGCACGTGCGCACCGATCCAGGACGAGGTGCCGATGTAGAGATGTGCGTCGCCGTCGGCCAGCGTACCGGCGCCGATTGCCGCAGCCGTGTTGTCGATGGCGCCGGCTACCACGGCAGTATCGACGCTCAGCCCCAGTACCGACGCCACCTGCGGGTGCAACTTGCCGATCACTTCGGTGCAAGGAACGATCTCGGGAAACTTGTCGGCATCGATGCCGCTAGCGCGCACCAGGCCGTCGTGATAGCGGATGCGGTCAACGTCGCGGTTATCCGTCACCCACGAAGTCAGGATAGAGTCATGGGTGGCGACAAAGCGTCCGGTCAGCTTGAAGTTCAGGTAATCGAGAACATTGAGGAACTTGTGCGTGCGATTGTAGATGTCGGGATACATGTCGCGCACGAACAGCATGTGCGCAGCCGGGTCCTTGCCGGACAAGGCAGGCGCGCCGCCGCACAGCCTGAGCCAGCGCATCAGCTTGAACGCATCGTAGCCGGCCACGTTTACCAGGCCGCGCACGCGCTGCCGCAAATTGTCGGCGCCGCGCATGTCCATCCAGGTGATCGCGTTCATCAGCGGTTCGCCGTTGCGGTCGACCGGAACAGTGCCCTCGCCCTGCGTCGAACAGCACACGGCAACCACGCGCTCGTGCGCCACACCGGCCTTGGCCAGCACCTGCTGCGCCGACTCGATCAGCGCCCACCACCAGTCTGCCGGCACCTGTTCAGCGCCGACACCGCCCACCAAATGCGTCTCCACGGCGTAAAAGGCCCAGCCCAGGACCTGGCCGCTGCGCGACACGAGTGCGGTCTTGCAGCCGGAGGTGCCCAGATCGACAGCCAGAACGTATTGCTCGTCGGCGGATGTGAAAGTCGTTTTACCCAAAATAAGACTTGCTTAAATAAATGCCTACACATGCCAAGGGCATGCTTCATGGAACACTATAGAGAGGTCGGCCCTTGCAGGGGATTGCCAAAGTGGCCGTTGAGGGGGTTCGATGTGGCCAGTTTTGTGGCCGAAAGAATTGCCGGATATATTAATCGGCAGCAACCATTTATTTGCCGCCGAATCGGGAGTGCCCTGGCTAGTGAGCTGGTTTAAGGTAGGATCATCGTGGCTTCAGCGCATCGGCAATATCCTTCATTTGCCGGACGCGGTCTTTCGTCACCTCTATGGAGCAAGCCAGCTTCATATCGCTCGCGCCGTTGCCGCCGGCCGCAAGGGACTGGAACAGACCGCATTGGCTACGCCGGTATTGCTTGAATAATTGCGAAGAGTCGACCAAGGATTTCCGCGTCGCAGCACGATATGAATCTTCTTGCTCCCAGGCATCCACCCGCTCCAGCGCCTCTTTCTCCAGCTTCGCGAGCTTGGCATTGGTGCGATGCGACAAGGTTTCCAGACAAGTCCGTTCTTCAGCGGGCGTATCGGCGTCACTGCACTTTTGCAAGTCGGCGTCTCTGGCATAGACACAGGATGCGGCGGAAAACAAACAGAACAGCAAGACACTATTCTTGACCCGTCTTGCAAAATAATTAGCCCCCACGAAGGATCTCCCTCTTATTTTTATGACGACGACAGCACGACATCGCCTCCTATGCATTGCACCTCATTGCCCGTGCCTTTATGGATGACCGTGCGCAGAAACGGAACCATTCCCGAAAGCCTCCAGTTCCATGGTGTCCGCTACATCCGGTTTGTCACTCAAACCAAAATATTCGTGCTCGATCTTGACCATGGCTTTCGCTGCGGGCGCGTACCAATATACCCCATTGACAACCCTCTTACTAGCACGCTCCGTGCCCGCCTCCATAATCGGATCTTCACAGTGCTCATTGATTTTGACCGCCCGAAATACTCCAGCTCCCACCTTGATATCTTCTGCGCCCAGCACCGTATAGCTGCAATTCTTCAAGGTATCGCGGCCAAAGCCCTTGCGAGTCCATTGCATACCCGTGTGCAATGGTGATGCACACATGTTTTCAGTCGACAGCGAACCGAGCAGAGTGACGTCGAAAACGCATTTATCTTCAAACTGCCCCGTTGGCGTAAACGGCGGATTGAATTTCTCGTCAAAAATTTTGGATCGCTCTGGGGTAGCCGACATTGCAATGAATACTTTTCCCGCATTCACCCCGAACGAGCGGAATTGACCGTATAGCACTTCGGGTTCCTTACCTGCTCTGAATGTTTTCCGGCTGTAAATCCAGTAGTCGCCGTACTTCAACAACTGCGTCTCTTCCGCCATGGAAAATACGGGAAGTAGGCAACTGAAAAATATCCACAATTTGGTGAATTTCATTTTCCTGTTTCTCTCTCCTGCGTCGTTAGCGCATATCGCTCGGTGTACTCCCCGTCCACCGCTTGAACGCCCGACGGAAATTATGCGCATCGCAAAATCCCACTTCAAATGCCACTTGTTCGATCGACAGCTTGGGATTGGCCAGCATTTCCAGCGCCCGATTCTTGCGCACCATGTCGAGCAGGGTCTGGTACGACACGCCGTTGTCTGCCAGGCGGCGCCTCAGCGTGCGTTCGCTCAGGCAGAGTTTCTTGGCTATTTCGGAAAACGACGGCAGGTTCTTGAGGTTTTGCCTCACCACGCGTTCGACCGATTCGAACAGGTCTTCTTTCTCGCGTTCGCGCGAGAAACCGATTTCCATGAATTCCAGCGCCTGCCGATGACTGAGCGGATCGTAGGTCAAGAGCGGCCGTGCGACCCATTCGATGTCGCTGACGAAGGCGTTGAGCTTCTGGCCGAAATGGACCGGACAGTTGAACACGCGGTCATATTCGGCCGCGTAGTCCGGCGCGGGATAACTGAGGTCGACGCGCAGGGGTGCAAAGCTATTGCCCACCAGGCCGCGCGCAATTTGCAGGAAGCTGGAAAATGCCTCTTCCATCAGGAACATCTGGATGTCAGGTTCGTGGAAACGATTGCTGGCCGTGACCATGGCGGACTTGCCTTTTTCCACGAAGTCGAATTCCAGCATACTGCCGGCAAACTTCTGCTGGCTCATCCCAAGCGCCGTCGCTTCACCGAGCGTGGGACTGGTCATCATGGCGTAGCCGACCAGGCCGATCGATGCAATCGTTTCGCGCTCGCCGATCAACAGGCCAAGCGCCTTGTTCGGCGCCATTTGCAAGGCGCGCCGTATCATCAGGCTGCCTTGGCGAAACGACACGCGGCAAGCCGGATTGGTCAGGTCCTCAACCGTAAAACCCAGGCCCAGGCACAGACGCGCGGGGTCGATGCCGAAGTCGCTCATGGTCGCGGCCAGGCAACGCAACAAATAGGCGGGAATGTTGGCGGTGGTGTAACGCGCGTAGTCTTCGGATTCTGGCATTGCGGAGAAAGGAATAGCTTTTACGCAACAGGTTCGCATAGGACCCCTGTAGCGTCAAGCGTAAACTCACCTGCAAACCATGATGCAAACTGACCTTGCAACATACGGTGCGTGGCCGGAAATGCCCCTCCGTCCCAGGTTCGACTCCCCTATAGTTGACGGAACAAGAAATTCGATCGACGTCATTTTTGTCGATCTACTTTCCTAATTGCAACCAAAAGGAATTGCCGATGTCGTCCAACTTCAAGCGCATTGTCGGCCTCAGCGCCGCCTTCGCTACCGCGCTCAATGGCACCATGTTCATGCCGCTCATCGTATTGGCCTTGAGCCGCGTGCCCGGCATCAGTGAGTCGACAGCCACGGCGGTGGCCAGTGCCGAAATCGGCGGCATTGCGCTGTATTGCCTGTTGCTGCCGCGTCTGGTTCAGCGCGCGCATTTTGCCGTGGCGCTGGGCGGCGTGCTGGCGCTGGTATGCGGCGAATTGGCGACGCATTGGGCCGACGGCATCGCTGCGCTCACCGTGGCGCGCCTGCTGGCCGGACTCGGAGAAGGCGCGCTGTTCAGCCTGATCACGGCCGACGTCGCCGCCGAACCGGAAGCCGAGCGCATCTGGGGCCAGATCAACCTGGTCGGCGGCGTATGCATGGGCTGCCTGCTGTACGCGTTGTCGACGCTGCCGCCGGTCGAAGGACGCGGCAATCTGTTCCTGTGGATCGCCGCCTTTGCCGCCGTGCTCAGTCCCCTGGTTTTCATGATCCGCCCGAAAGCGGCGTCGGACAAACCGGCTGCGACACCGCTGTCCTTGCCAAAATCGCAGATCGCGCTGATCTTGCTGGTGGTCGTGCTGGTGTATGCCGTGCAAGCCGGGCAATGGGCGGTGAGCGGCTATATGGGCGAATCTTCGCACATCGCGCCCGCCACGGTCGGGCTGTATCTGGCGCTGTCGTCCATCATCGGTTTTGCCGGCGCTATCGTGCCGGCGCTGACGCGCAACCCGGCGCACCGGCTGCGCTACGTCGCGCTCGGCTATCTCATCATGGGCGCAGCACTGTACACCTTCTTCAACCTGGCCGGCGAACCGGCTTTCCTGACCGGGCAAATCCTGGTCAACGTCGGCTTTTACATGGTGACGCCCTTCATGACCGGGTTGTTGACCGAAAACGACCCTGACGGTGCGCTGGTCATGCGTACGCTGATCCTCGCCATGGTGGGCGCCGGGGCGGGTACGGCGCTGGCCGGCGAACTATTCGTCGACGGCGGCCCGCGCACGTTCAGCGTCGCCATCATCGGCGTGGTCGCGGTTGCCTGGGTGTGCGCGATACGCGTGTTCCATTCGGCCGGCAGCAATCAATCAGCCCGCGCAGCCGCTGCCGCTTAAACCCGGCGATTGCCCATCAGCGCTTATTCATCCGATACTCGCGGCAGGCGGCGCCAAAGGCTTTGAACAGTTTCATAGCATCGGGATTTTCGGTGACCCGCCATTCCGGATGCCACTGCACCGCCAACATGAAACCGGGCGCTTGCGGCATGCTATAGGCTTCGATCAAGCCATCATCGGCCCGCGCTTCCACCTGCAAACCCGCCGCCAGCCGGTCCACACCCTGTCCATGCAGGGAATTGACCGTGATCTCGGCCGCGCCGTCGAGGATATGCGCCAGCCGGCCGCCCGCAACGATATTGACGCGATGCGCGGGACCGTACTGCACGTCGAGCGGCGCATCGGCGGCTTCGCGGTGGTCCATATGGCCTGCAACTTCCTGCACCGCCTGATGCAGGCTGCCGCCCAGTGCGACATTGACTTCCTGGGTGCCGCGACAGATCGCCAATAATGGAATGCCGCGCTTGATGGCAGCGCGTATCAAGGGAAAGGTGGTGGCGTCGCGCGCCGCATCCAAAGGCAGCGCCGGGTTATGTACTGCCTGGCCAAAGTGCCCGGGATGCACGTTGGAAGACGAGCCGGTCAGCATGACGCCGGCGGCGGCATGCAACACTGTTTCCCAATCGGTCCGCTCCCCCAAGGCCGGCAGGATCAAGGGCGCGCATCCGGCGCCCTCTACCACGGCGTCGACGTATTTCATCTGCACCGTGTGGTAGGCGTGTGAACCTCCCTGCTTGGTGCAGGCGGGAACGAGGACGACGGGGCGGCTCATGTGATATTGATCCAGGTGGTCTTCAGTTCCGCATACTTGTCGAAAGCATGCAAGGATTTGTCGCGGCCGTTGCCGGACTGTTTGTACCCGCCAAACGGCACGGTAATGTCGTCGCCGTCGTATTGATTGACATGCACGGTGCCGGCACGCAGGGCACGCGCGACGCGGTGCGCCTTGCGCAAGTCCGCAGTCCACACGGCGGCTTGTAGGCCGTATGGGCTGTCGTTGGCTTCCTGTATCGCCCGTTCGATGACGGTAAAACTGGATACCGACAACACCGGCCCGAAGATTTCCTCGCGCGCGATTTTCATGTCGGGAGCAACATCGCCGAATAGCGTAGGTTCGACATAATAACCTCCGCTGTCTTCGCGCGCGCGCCGGCCACCGCCAAGCAGGCGCGCTCCTTCACGCTTGCCTGATTCGATATAGGCCATCACGCTCTCGCATTGCACCCGGTCGACAATCGCGCCCATGATAGTGTCGGGATCGAGCGGATCACCGGGCTGCCAGGCCGGCATCATGGCCAGCGCCTTCTCGATGAATGCGTCCTTGATCGATGTCTCCACGAACAGGCGCGACGGCGCGTTGCAACTCTCGCCCTGGTTGAAATACACCGAGGTGGTGGCTGCGCGCACGGCTGCATCGATATCCGGGCAATCGGCGCAGACGATGTTGGGCGACTTGCCGCCGAGCTCGGTCCAGACGCGCTTGAGATTGGATTGCCCGCCATATTGCACGATCAGCTTGCCGGTACGGGTGGAACCGGTAAACGCCAGGCAATCGACGTCGTGGTGCAAGGCCAGCGCGGCACCCGCCACACTGCCGTCGCCTGGAACGACATTGAACACGCTCTCCGGCACACCGGCCTCAAGCGCCAGTTCGGCCAGACGCAAGGCTGTCAACGACGCCTTTTCCGACGGTTTCAGAATCACGCTGTTGCCAAGCGCCAGCGCCGGCGCGATCTTCCACGACGCCATGATCATCGGGTAATTCCAGGGAACGATGGCGCCCACCACGCCAACCGGTTCGTGCGAGATCAGGGCCAGCGCATCGTCTCCGGTCGGCGCGACCTCACCATAGATCTTGTCGATCGCTTCGCCATACCATTGCAGGCAACGCGCTGTAGCCGGCACGTCGACTGCAAGGCTGTACTTGATGGGCTTGCCCATGTCCAGCGTTTCCAGCAGTGCCAACTCCTCGGCATGGTTGCGCACGAGGTCGGCAAATTCCAGCAAGACGCTCTTGCGTTTCGCCGGCGGCAGGCTGGCCCAACGCCTATCGTCGAAAGCGGCACGCGCGGTGGCGACGGCGGCATCGACGTCTTGCGCATCGCAACGTGCCACCTCGCCCAGCTTGCGGCCGTCAATGGGTGAAATGCTGTCGAATACCGCGCCGGTCAGGGCATGGCAGCGTTTACCGCCGATCAAGGCGCGTCCGTCCACCTTGAATTCCTGCGCGCGCTGATGCCAGGTTTCCTTGTTCATCGGATCGCTTTCTACAGTAGCCCACGCTTGCTCAAGTCCGCTTGCGTCTCGTCGAGACAAAAGCGGATCAGCGCGACCATCTCGTCGATCTGCGCGTGTGTCATCACCAAAGGCGGCGCAACGATCATGCGGTCGCCGACGGCGCGCATAATCATGCCATTGCCGAACATGTGGCTGCGGCAAATCATGCCGACCTGCAGCGCGGGATCGAATGGTCGGCAAGCATGGGCATCGGCAGCCTTTTCCTGCATCAGGTTCAAACCGGCGACGAAGCCGCAAGTCTCGACGTTGCCCGCCAGGGGGTGATCAGCCAAAGAAGCAAATCGCTGCTGCAGATAAGGGCCGGTATCGGTGCGTACCTGGTCGATCAGGCCCTCTTCTTCCAGGATGTTGATATTTTCCAAAGCCGCGGCACACGCCACGGGATGGCCGGAATAAGTGAACCCATGCGCAAATTCGCCGCCTTGTCCGATCAGCACATCGGACACGCGCTGCGACACCAGCACGCCGCCCAGCGGCACATAGCCCGAGGTCACGCCCTTGGCAAAGGTCATCAGATCTGGAGTTATCCCGAAGTATTCGGAGCCGAACCAGTAACCGAGGCGGCCGAAGCCGCAAATCACTTCATCGGCAACCAGCAGGACGTCGTACTTGCGGCAGATGCGCTGTATCTCCGGCCAATAGGAAGCCGGCGGAATCACCACGCCACCGGCGCCCTGCACCGGTTCGCCGATGAAGGCTGCCACCTTATCGACGCCCAACTCAAGAATTTTCTGCTCCAGCCAGGAGGCTGCCTCCATACCGAACTCCTGCGGCGACCTGCCCTGCCCGCTTTCCAGGTAATTGGGCTGGCCAATGTGGACGATGCCCGGAATGGGCAAACCGCCCTGGGCGTGCATGGCAGGCATGCCGGACAAGGACGCGCCGGCCATGGTGCTGCCATGGTAGGCATTGCGGCGGCTGATCAGGATTTGCCGGTCCGGCTGCCCCAGCAAATCCCAATAACGGCGCACCATGCGCACCACGGTGTCGTTGCCTTCCGAACCGGAGTTCGTGAAAAACACATGCTGAAATTGCGGCGGAGCAAGTGTAGCGAGCTTGGCCGCCAATTGTATGGCGGGCGCATTGGTCGCCTGGAAAAAGCTGTTGTAGAACGGCAGCTCCTGCATCTGCGCGTAGGCTGCATCGGCAATGCGCTTGCGTCCATAGCCGACGTTGACGCACCACAGGCCGGCCATGCCGTCCAGCAGGCGCTTGCCTTCTGTATCCCACAAGTAGATGCCTTCGCCTCTGACCATGACGCGCGTGCCCTTGGCGGCCAGGGACTTGCTGTCGGTGAAGGGGTGCAGATAATGCGCAGCGTCGAGCTTCTGCAATGCCCGCGTATACAATTCCTGGGCCGGCGAAGCTGTGGATGGGTCGGTAACCATGGCCGTCACACATGCAATAGAAGGTGCTCCCGCTCCCAGGGACTGATCACTTGCATGAACTCCGCATATTCAAGGTCCTTGATGGCGGCGTAGACGTCGATGAAACGTTCACCCAGCAACTGCTTCAGCCGGGTTTCCTTGCGCAAGACCTCCAACGCCTCCGACAGACCCTGCGGCAGCTGGTAGTCGAGATCGTAGGCGCTGTCGACCGTCATCGGCGTCGGCTCCAGTTGCTCCGTCATGCCAAGATAGCCGCATGCCAGCGTCACCGCCACTGCCAGGTAGGGATTGGCATCGGCGCCGATCACGCGGTTTTCGACACGCCGGTCTTCCGGCTCCGCTTCCGGTACGCGGAAACCTACCGTGCGGTTGTCCTGTCCCCACTGGATATTGATCGGCGCTGCGGTGTGGCGCACGATGCGCCGATAGGAATTGACGTAGGGCGCCGCAATCGCCATTGCCGCCGGCATATAGCGCTGCAAGCCGCCGATATAGTGCGCGAAAGCCTGCGAAGGACGGCCGTCATCCAGCGTGAATATGTTCCTGCCGCTCTTGGTGTCGATCACGCTTTGATGAATGTGCATGGCCGACCCCGGTTCCCCGCTCATGGGTTTGGCCATGAAGGTGGCATACATATCGTGCTTCAAAGCCGCCTCGCGCAAGGTGCGCTTGAAGTAGAACACCATGTCGGCCAAAGACAGGGGCTCGCCATGCAGGAAATTGATTTCCATCTGGCCGGCGCCGATCTCATGGATCAGGGTATCGACGTCGAGCTGCATCAAGTCGCAGTAATCGTAAATGTCTTCGAACAGGGGATCGAATTCATTGACGGCGTCGATGCTGTACACCTGGCGGCTGGTTTCGGAGCGGCCGCTGCGTCCGACCGGCGCCTTTAAGGGCAAGTCGGGATCGATGTTCTTGGCAGTCAGGTAAAACTCGAGTTCGGGTGCGACGATGGGTTGCCAGCCGCGCTCTTCATACAGCGCGAGCACGCGCCGCAATACAGAGCGCGGCGCAAAATCGACCAGGCTGCCGTCGGAAAAGTAACAATCGTGGATCACTTGTGCAGTCGCATCGACCGCCCAGGGCACGCGCGTAATGGTGCGCGGGTCGGCGCGCAACACCATGTCGCGGTCTATCGCCGAAATGGCGCACTCGTAGGCTTCATCGTCGGTCGGGTAGTTGCCGGTCACGGTCATGCCGAGCACCGCTTCCGGCAGACGCATGCCGCCTTCCTCGGTGAACTTGGTGCGCGGCATAATCTTGCCGCGCGCAACGCCGGTCAGGTCGGGGATCAGGCATTCGATTTCGGTGATGCGCTGATCGTCGAGCCAACGGTCCATGTCCTGGAAAGAGAAGTTTTTGTGCAAAGACATGATGTTCTCTCCGGCTTGGCCTGACATCGAGAACAAGCACGGCAAGCCACCCTGTCAGTTTAGCGCATCGCCGCCCGACACGCTTTGACCCTTGCTTCAGGTTTTGCGTTCGACAATCACGTAATGCTTTTTAACCGGCTCCAGCACCTCGAATACGCCCTTGAAGCCGGCCGGTATCACCAGCGCCTGGCCAGGTCCGGCTTCGGCCGCGTGCCCGGCTTCATCGATGACGCGGCAGCGCCCTTCGATCACGCAAAAGAATTCGTCCTTGTTGTCGGCAAATGCGATACGCCAGCTGCCGACCTCACAGGCCCACACTCCGGCGCTGATTTCATCCGAGGCACTGGTGAAATGGTTCCACGTGGTGCGCAAGGGATTGCCCTGCAGACGCCGCTCTTGGCGCGGATGGTCGTACTCAGGTTCAATAGTCTGGCGTGAAAAATCGATAACGGTTGGCAGATTCGACATGATGGCTCAGGTTTTCAAAGATCACATGCCTCGATGTTACCCGATGTGCCGGCGCCAAAGCCGCCATTCCGCACGCCGTTCCGCCACTATGCCGCGCGCGGCGCCTGCAATTCGTTCAGCAGGCTCTGCGGTTCGCGATACGGCCGCTCCAGCGCCTCGGCAACTTCCTTGCAGGTCACCTTCCCATTGCAGACATTCAGGCCATGCATCAGGTGCGCATTCTCTTTCAATGCCCGCCGCCAACCCTGGTCGGCCAATTGCAAGGCATAGGGCAGCGTTGCATTGTTCAGCGCATAGGTCGACGTGCGCGGCACCGCACCCGGCATGTTCGCCACGCAATAATGCACCACACCGTCGATCACATAGGTCGGGTCGGTATGCGTGGTGGCGCGCGAGGTCTCGAAGCAGCCACCCTGATCGATCGCCACGTCGACCAGCACCGAACCGGCTTTCATTTCACCTACCAGG
>Ga0213872_10000557_pt1 | contig 28903 bp, 28 predicted proteins | sample VelepicomBERX_R2_FD_160071 | JGI IMG/M metagenome (GOLD analysis project Ga0213872, IMG submission 160071) | Rhizosphere microbial communities from Vellozia epidendroides in rupestrian grasslands, the National Park of Serra do Cipo, Brazil - RX_R2 | ecosystem: Host-associated > Plants > Roots >...
AGCGGGTGGAATATGTGGTCCGCATGCCCGGCCGCGGCGATGGCGACGAGGAGGTCTGGCTGCCGATCGACGCCAAATTCCCGCGCGAGGATTACGAGCGCCTGCTCGACGCCGCCGACCGCGCCGATCCCGAGGCGGTCGAGGAGGCCAGCCGGGCGCTGGAGGCGCGGGTCAAGCAATTCGCCAAGGACATCGCGACGAAATACATCAACCCGCCGCGCACGACGGATTTCGCCATCCTGTTCCTGCCGACCGAGGGGCTTTACGCCGAACTGCTGCGCCGCCCGGGTCTAGCCGATCAGCTGCAGCGCGACTGGCGTGTCAATCTGTGTGGTCCGACCACTTTGGGCGCGCTGCTGAACAGCCTGCAGATGGGCTTCCGCAGCCTGGCCATCCAGAAGCGCTCGAGCGAGGTCTGGCAGGTGCTCGGCGCGGTGAAGACCGAGTTCGCCAAATATGGCGAAGTGCTCGACAAGGTGCAGAAGAAGCTGACCGAGGCATCCAACACCATCGAGGAAGTGTCGGTTCGCAGACGGGCCATCGACCGCAAACTCCGCTCGGTCGATGCGCTGGACGCAGGCGCGGCTCAATTGCTGCTGGGCGAGTCGGAAGGGGAATAAGGACAATCGTCATGCCCGCCGCATGCTTGGCATGCGATTCAATAAATTGTCGGCAAAGCCGATGAGGCGGGCATCCAGGGGATTGTCTCTGGCCTCCTGGACCTCCCGCCTGCGCGGGGGTGACGAAGGTGGCGCCTATACCAATTTCTCCTCGCTTTTTCCATCGTCTGCGCCATCCTTGTGGCGGGATTGATGCGGGTGAAACCGCACGGATTTGGGGAGGAAGCATGACCATCCTGACCAGACGCGACTTCATCGCCGGCGCGGCCGCGGGCACGGCCTTGGCATCGGCTCCCCGGCGCGGTTTCGCCGCCGAGGCGCGCGAGCTGAAGATCTCCCACCAATTTCCGGGCGGCACCGCCACCGAGGGCGATTTCCGCGATCGCCTCTGCCAGAAATTCGCCGGGCGCGTCGCCGAGCGCACCAACAACATGCTGAAATGCACGATCTATCCGGGATCGTCGCTGATGAAGACCAACGCCCAGTTCAGTGCGCTCCGGAAAGGCGCGCTCGACATGTCGCTGGTCCCGCTGAACTATGCTGGCGGCGAGGTGGCCGAGACCAATGTCGGGCTGATCCCGGGCCTGGTCACCAATTACGATCAGGGCATGGCCTGGAAGACCAAGCCGGTCGGCAAGCATCTGTCCGACGTGCTGGCCGACAAGGGCGTGCTGTTCATCAGCTGGATCTGGCAGGCCGGCGGCATCGCCAGCCGTGGCAAGCCCATCGTCGACCCCGACGACGCCAAGGGCCTGAAGGTGCGCGGCGGCTCGCGCGAGATGGATCTGGTGCTGAAGCAGGCCGGCGCCACCGTGGTGACCATCCCCTCCAACGAGATCTATGCCGACATGCAGACCGGCGTGCTGGATGCGGCGATGACCTCGTCAACCAGCCTGATCTCGTTCCGCCTGGAAGAAATCGCCAAGGGCCTGGGCAGCGGCCGCAACGCCGCTTATTGGTTCATGCTGGAACCGCTTTTGATGTCGAAGAGCGTGTTCGACGGCCTGCCCAAGGACATGCAGGACGTGATCATGACGGTCGGCGCCGAGATGGAGGCCTTCGGCGTGCAGAACGCCAAGGCCGACGATCAGGAAGTCGGCAATGTCTACAAGAAGGCCGGCGCCGAGGTGGTCGAATTGACCCAGGCCAATGTCGCCAAATGGCAGGCCATCGCCAAGGAGACTGCCTGGAAGGATTTCGCCGGCCGTTCGGAAAGCTGCGCCAAGCTGATCCAGCTGGCCGAGCAGACGCTGTAAGATGACCGCGCTGCTGCTCGGAGCGTACCGGGCGCTCGGCCTGTTGAACCGGCTCATCATGGTGGCGGCGATGCTGGCCATCGTCGGCGCCTCGGGCGTGCTGACGCTGAGCGTCGTGCAGCGTTATTTCCTCAAGATTCCGACCGACTGGCAGGACGAAACGGCGGTCTTCCTGCTGGTTGCCGTCACCTTCCTGACCGGGGCGGCGGTGCAGGCGCGGCGCGGCCATGTCTGTATCGAAGCGGTGTCGTCGCTGTTGTCGCCGAAGGTCGACCTGCTACGCCAGCGCGTCGGCGATTTCATCTCCTTCCTGTTCTGCACCTTCTTCGCCTGGAAAAGCTGGACCCTGCTGCACGAGGCGATCGTCGACGACCAGACCACCTCCTCGACTTGGGGGCCGCCGCTGTGGATTCCCTATTCGGCGATGGCGGCGGGCATGACCTTGGTCGCGCTGCAATTGGCTCTGCAGGCTTTGCTGGGGGAAAAGGCCAAATGATCGGGATCTATTACGGCCTGGCGACCTTGGCCGCCATGTTCGCCGGCATGCCGATCGCCTTCGCGCTGGGCTCGGTCGCCGTGCTGTTCATGATGATCTACATGCCGGCCTCGGCCCTCGATACGGTGACGCAGAACGTCTATGAGGAACTGGCCTCGATCACCCTGCTGTCGATCCCGCTGTTCATCCTCAAGGGTGCCGCGATCGGCAAATCGCGCGCCGGCAAAGACCTCTATTCGGCGCTGCATGCCTGGATGCAAAGGGTTCCGGGCGGGTTGGGCATCGCCAACGTGCTGGCCTGCGCCCTGTTCGCGGCGATGGCGGGATCGAGCCCGGCCACCTGTTCGGCGATCGGCTCGGCCGGCATTCCCGAGATGCGCCAGCGCGGCTATTCGCCCGGCCTAGCTTCGGGGATCATCGCCGCCGGCGGAACGCTCGGCATCCTGCTGCCGCCCTCCATCACCATGATCCTCTATTCGGTCGCCGCAGAGCAGTCGCTGGGTCGGCTGTTCCTGGCCAGCATCATTCCCGGTGTAATGCTGATGCTGCTGTTCGCCGGATACGCCGCCTGGCGCTTCACCCGCGACCAGCATCTGGCCGGCGAGAGCGCCTATGTCGAACCGCCCGCCACTTGGGCCGACAAGCTGCGGCTGCTGCCGCGGGTCGGCCCGTTCCTGATCCTGCTGCTCGGCGTGATGGTGGCGCTCTATGGCGGCTACGCGACGCCTTCGGAAACGGCGGGGTTGGGCGGTCTGCTGGCGCTGGGCCTAGTGATCGGCGTCTACAAGATGTGGAAGCCGTCCGATTTGTCGCCGATCCTGTCGGCCACCATTCGCGAATCGACCATGCTGATGTTCATCATCGGCATGTCGCTGCTCTATTCCTATGTGATGAGCTATCTCCACATCAGCCAGTCGGCGGCGCAATGGATCGTCGACCAGCATTTCTCGCGCTGGGCGCTGCTGTCGGCCGTTTTGGTGCTGGTGGCGGTGCTCGGCTTCTTCCTGCCGCCGGTCTCGATCATCGTGATGACCGCCTCGATCATCCTGCCGCCGCTGAAAGCCGCGGGGTTCAACCTGGTGTGGTTCGGCGTGATCATGACCATCATCATGGAAATGGGCCTGATCCATCCGCCGGTGGGGTTGAACCTGTTCGTGATCCGGAACGTGGCGCCTGACATTCCGCTGAAGCAGGTGATCTTCGGCGTGCTGCCCTTCGTTGGATTGATGATGTTGGCTGTGGTGATTTTGTGCGTTTTCCCCGACCTGTCGCTGGTGATGCCTGACTGGATATTAGGGAAGAAGTGACCGCTCCGAGGGCGGAATTGACTACGTACGGGGATGAACAGGATGGAAAGGATGAACGGGGATAAAAAAGAGGAAATTGGACTGGTGACTGGGGCGATATTGAAGGCCAGTTTTGAGGTCATGAATGAGTTGGGGCATGGCTTTCAGGAAGCGATTTATCAACGGGCGCTGAGCTTCGAATTGTCTGAAGCAGGCCTCACCGTCGAGCGAGAAGCTCAATTCCCCGTTCTTTATAAGGGCAACCCGATGGGGACGTTCATTGCCGATTTCGTCGTCGAAAATTCGGTAATTGTCGAACTCAAGGCAGTCGACGCTCCGCTCCATCCTGCTCATCTCGGGCAATGTCTGAACTACATGCGCGTCAGCAATCTAAATGCCGGCCTGCTGATTAATTTCGGCCGCCCGAAACTCGAATACCGCCGCCTGAACCGTTAGATATCCCCGTTCATCCTTTTCATCCTGTTCATCCCCGTACGTAGTCAACACCGACCGAGGAGGGGGAGGACGATCTCTCTTCCTCCCCCTGATACAGATATTTACTCGCTCAACTCCTTCACGATCCGATCGGCGTGATAGACCTTGTCGAGTGCTTCTTTCAGCGCGCCGGTGCTGACGGAAACCGCGCGGTTGGTGGCGCCGTCATAGCCGAAATCGCCGCCCAGCGACTGGATGTTGCCGTCGAAGATCAGGCCGACGACTTCGCTCTTTTTGTTGATCAAGGGCGAGCCGGAATTGCCGCCGATGATGTCGTTGGTGCTGGCGATGTCGAACACCTTGCCGAGGTCCAGCTTGTCCTTGGCCTCCAGCCAGCTTTGCGGCAGGGCGAAGGGGGCGGCGCCGGTGGCGCGGGTGAAGGCGCCGCCGATGCGGGTCAGCGGGTCGACATGGCCCTTGGCCTGGTCATAGCCCTTGATGGCGCCATAGGAGATGCGCAGCGTGAAGGTGGCGTCGGGATAAACGGACGTGCCCTCGGCCTTGAAACGCGCCTTGGCGATCTCGGCATGGGCCTTCTGCAGCGGGGCGTCGACAGTGTCCTCGTAATCCTTGCGGGTGGCGCGCAGATCCGGGTCGATCAGGCGGAAGAAGGCCAGCATCGGATCGGGATCGGCGGCGATGGTGGCCGGGTCCGCATCCAGCAGGGCCTTGCGCTTGTCGAGATCGGCCAGCTTGCTGCCATCCACCAATTCTTCGGCCAGCTGCTTGGGCGACTTGTTGCCGAACACCTTTTTGACGAAGGCGTCGTCGGGGCCGAGATTTTCGCGCAGCTTGGTCAGAGTGAAGGTCAGCGTCGCCTTATCCAGGTCCGGATAGACCGGTGCGGTCGACAGCAGGCGCTGCTTCAGGGCCGGGAAGGAACTGTCGGTATATTCGGCCAAGCGTTCCGCGTTGGGCTTACGGCTTTCCTCGGCATGGCGGACCAGGCCGCGGGCGAAGGAATAGAGGTCCGAGCGGAAGCCATAGCCGCCCTCGGTGAAGATGTAGCGGTCGCTCTTGGCGCGGAAGGCGGTCATCACCTTGGCGATGTCGGTGATGGCGCCGTCATAGGCCTTCTTGAGCTTCGGGTCGGAACCGACCTTCTTGCTCAGTTCCGTTTCGCCCTTGGCATGGTTGGCGATGATCTGGCTGTCGACCAGAGCGCGGAAATGACCCTTGCGGGCCTTCAGCGAATTTTCGATGCCGAACAGCAGGCCGTTGGCGATGCGGGCGTGCTCGGCGCTTTCGGCCGAGAACTGGGTCAGCATGCCGCGCATCTCCGAGCCCCAGATCAGGAAACGCGGAATGGCGACGTCGCGCTGATAGGTCAGCTCGGCCACCGTGTCGGCGCGGTCGGTGTGGCCGGGATGGCCGACGGTGAAGACCAGCTCGCCGTCCTGCGGCTCGGTTTTGGCATAAGGGAAGAAATTGGCGCTGGTGTCGAGCGGCTTGTCGTCCTGGTAGACGCGCACATAGGACACGTCGAGGTCATAGCGCGGGAACTCGAAATTGTCCGGATCGCCGCCGAAAAAGGCGATGTCCATCTCGGGCGCGAAGACCAGGCGGACGTCTTGATAACGGCGGTATTTGTAGAGATCGTAGACGCCGCCCTGATAGAGTTCGACCACGTCGCAACGCAAATTGGCGTCGTCGCCGGAACATTCCTTGGCGATGGCGGCTTTTTCAGCCTTGAGGGCCTGGGCGAAGGCGGCGTCGGCCTTTCCTTCGGTCGCCTTGTTGATGCGCGCGGTGACGTCGGAGATGCCGACCAGCTGGTTCACCTCGATCTCCGGGCATTTGATCTCGTCCTCGGCTTTCGAGGCGAGATAGCCCGAGGCGATGAAGTCCTTTTGGGCGGTGGAGAGCTGTTCGATGCAGGAATGGGCGCAGTGATGGTTGGTCTGCACCAGGCCATGGGCCGAGACGAAGCTGGCCGAGCAGCCGCCCGCCAGGCGCACCGACGACAGGCGGGCATGGTCGAGCCAGGCCTGGTCGGCGGCGAAGTCATAGGCCTTCTTGACGGCCTGGGTGGGGAAGTGATCGAAGGTCCACATGCCTTCCTCGGCCTGCGCGCCGAGGGTGCCTGCCGCGATCAGGGCGGCGGTGAGAGCGAGACGACGCATCTTTCATCCTGTAGGTGATTGTGACAAAAAGGCTTTCCTGAATGATGCGCCAAGCGGTTGAAATGTCCAGGAGTAGAGTAGTGCGGTTCCTGCTGGTCGGCTTGATTTCCCTCCTGCTCGCCGCCCCCTTGGGCGGACGCGCCGAACCCGATCCCCACCAGCTCGATGCGGCCCGCATGGCCGATCTCTATGCGGCCAAATCGGCCGAATCCGCGCCGCAGAAGGAGGCCGAAAAGGACATCAAGCTGCTGTCGGACGACCTCGACCGCAGCGGCGATGAATTGCTGGCTTCGCTGAACGGCAAGCTGCAACCCTGGATGTGGTGGGTCGCCTGCGGCGTCTGGGTGCTGCTGGTCTTCCTGCTCGAGCGGCTGATCGAATTCACCCTGCGGCGCCTCTTCCCCGGCCGGCGCATCAGCTGGATAGGGCGCGTCTTCCGTGTCTTCTGCTATCTGATCTGCGCGCTGGTCGCCGTCTTCTTGTTCCTGCACGGCTTTGGCGCCGGCGCGCTGGCGCGGCCGGTGATTCGCATCGAGGGCAAGCTGATCCTGCTGGCGGCGGCTTTCGGCGTGGCGGACCTGGCGCTGGTGTCGGTCAATATCGGCATCGACCGCTATCTGACCACGACCGACCCCTCCGGCCAGCCGGTGGCGCGCAGCCCCCGCGTGCTGACCCTGCTGCCGCTCTTGCGCAACATCGCCATGGTGACCTTGGGCGGCGTGCTGGCGCTGATGGTGCTGGGACAGTTCGGCGTCAATATCGCGCCGCTGCTGGCCGGCGCCGGCGTGGTCGGCGTGGCGGTCGGTTTCGGGTCGCAGAAGCTGGTGCAGGACGTCATCACCGGCGCCTTCATGCTGTTCGAGAACACGCTGGCGATCGGCGATACGGTAAAGATCGGCGACCATACCGGCGTGGTCGAGGGCATGACCATCCGTACGTTGCGCCTACGCGACATCAACGGCCAGCTGCATACGATCCCGTTCAGCTCGGTGACCACCGTCATCAATATGAGCCGCGATTTCGGCTACCACAATTTCGAGCTGCGCATCTCCTACGATTCCAGCATCGACCGGGCGATGGAGGTGATCGCCGAGACGGTGACCGGCATGCAGAACGATCCGGAGATGTGCGCCGACATCCTGGCGCCGGCCGACATCTATGGCGTCGCGCAGCTGGCCGAATGGGCGGTGGTGCTGACCGGCGCGATCAAGACCCCGCCGGGCCGTCAATATGCGGTCGGACGCGCCTTCAACCGGCGCATCAAGGCCGCTTTCGATCGGGCGGGGATCAAGTTCGGCACACCGGTTCAGGCGGTGCGCCTGATCAAGGATTGAGGAGAGCCAGGGCGGCCCTGTGCGCGCGGGCGTCGCCGCCGGCACAGATGCGGCCGTCGGAATGCAGGCCCAGGGCCGCGCCGTCCCAATCGGTGACGATTCCGCCGGCGCCTTCGATGACCGGCACCAGCGCCAGATAGTCATAGGGCTGCAGCGAGGCCTCGACCATCAGATCGACGAAGCCCGAGGCCAGCAGGCCGGCGGCGTAGCAATCCGCGCCGTAGCGCTGCAGCTTGACGGCGTTCTTCAGCTTGTCCCAGGCGGGGATTTCCGAGCCGTGGAACATGTCCGGCGTGGTCGCATAGAGATAGGCCTTCGACAGATCGTCGCAGGGACGGCACAGCACGCGGTCGCCGTTCAGGGTGGTCGGGCGGCCCGAGGCGCCCAGCCAGCGCTCGGCGGTGACCGGCTGGTCGATGACGCCCAGGACCGGCTTGCCCATATGCAGCAGCGCGATCAGGATGCCGAACGAGGGCTTGCCGGTGATGAAGGCCTTGGTGCCGTCGATCGGATCGAGCACCCACACCCATTCGGCGTCGATGTTCTCGGGGCCGTATTCCTCGCCCAGGATGCCATGGTCGGGGGCATGCTGGTTGATCAGTTCGCGCATGATCGCCTCGGACTGGCGATCGGCGATGGTGACCGGGCTCGCATCCTTCTTGTCTTCGATCTCGACCTTCTTGCGGAAGTAGGACAGGACGACCGCGCCGGCCACATCGGCCATGCGGTTGGCAAGATCGACATATTCGTTGGGAACCAGCACCTTGGCATTCCTCATCATCTACAACTGATATAGGGTGTCGCTCCCGCAACAAACAAAATCAAGCCCGGATCCATGACGAAAGAAAATAGCGACGCCGAACGGTCCATCGCCTTCCAGGGGGAACTGGGGGCTTATTCCCATCTCGCCTGCACGGTGCTGTTTCCCGAAATGACGCCGCTGCCTTCGCCCGGGTTCGAGGATGCTTTCGCCGCGGTCGAGGAAAAACGCGCCAAGCTGGCGCTGATTCCGGTCGATAATTCGGTGGCCGGACGCGTCGCGGACATCCATCACATTCTGCCGGCCTCGCGCCTGCACATCATCGGCGAGTTCTTCCTGCCGGTGAATCATCACCTGCTGGTGGTCCCGGGCACCCAGCTGTCCGACATCCGCGAGGTGCGCAGCCATGTCCACGCCATCGGCCAGTGCCGCAAGTTCCTGCGCCAGAACGGGTTGAAGGCGGTGGTCGGCCACGATACCGCCGGCTGCGCCGCCGAGGTGGCGCGCAATGGCGACAAATCGATCGCCGCCATCGCCTCCGAGCTGTCCGGCAAGATCTACGGGCTGGAAAGCCTGGCCGTGAACATCGAGGATGCCGGCCACAACACTACCCGCTTCCTGGTGATGTCGCGCGAGGCCAAGAGCTTCGATCCGCGCCTCGGCCCGGCGGTGACCAGCTTCGTCTTCCATGTGCGCAACGTGCCGGCCGCGCTCTACAAGGCGCTGGGTGGGTTCGCCACCAACGGCGTCAACATGACCAAGCTGGAAAGCTATCAGGTCAACGGCAATTTCACCGCGACCCAGTTCTATGCCGACATCGAGGGGCATCCCGAGCAGGCCAATGTCCGCCTGGCCCTGGAAGAGCTGGATTTCTTCTCGCGCGAGGTGCGAATCCTCGGCGTCTATCCGGCGCACCCGTACCGCTTCAAGGCGCGCCTGGCCGCAGACTAAGCCCGGCGTAGCTTGTGGAGGAAGTCTCCGACCTCATGGTCGAGGCTGCCCACCGCTTCCGACAGGTTTTCCGCGTTCCAGATCACCCTCACGGTGCCGGCGCAGGAAGAGATCGAGGCCTTGGCCAGCACGGTGACGGCGGCGGTCACGTTCTTCGCTTCGTCCGCGACCCGGTCGATGTTCTTGGCGATTTCCTGGGTGGCCGCGTCCTGCTGGCGCACCGCCTCGGCGATTTCGGAGGAAATATCGTCGATCGAGCGGATGGTGCCGGCCACCCCTGTGATGCTGTCGCTCATCTGCCGGGCCGAGGCCTGGATGGCGGAGACCTGGCGGGTGATGTCCTCGGTCGCCCGCGCGGTCTGGTTGGCCAGGTGCTTCACCTCGTTGGCGACCACCGCGAAGCCCTTGCCCGCATCGCCGGCGCGCGCCGCCTCGATGGTGGCGTTCAGCGCCAGCAGATTGGTCTGGCTGGCGATGTCGGTGATGAGCTGCACGATTTCGCCGATCGACTGCACCGATTTCGCCAATTCCTCCATGCGCGACGAGGTTTGCGTCACCTCATTCACGGCTTTGGAGGAGATTTCGGTCGAGCGGGCGACCTGATGGCCGATCTCATTGACCGATCCGGCCAGTTCCTGGGTCGCCGAGGCGACGATCGAGGCCAGTTCCAATGTCTGGTTCGCGGCGTCACCAACCGCGACGGAGCGGCTGCCGCTTTGTTCCGACTGCTTGGCCATGGTGTCCGACGTGCGGCCGATCGCCTCGCTGGATTTCGCGACCATGCCAACCCTGCTTTTAACCGTGTCCTCGAAGTCCCGGGCCACGCGCTCCATCATTTCCGCTTTGACGCGCTCCGCCTCCTGCCGATGGGTTTCCTGCTGGCCGCGCAGCCTTTCGTTCTCCAGGCCGTTTTCCTTGAAGACGTCGACCGCCTTGGCCATCGTGCCGATTTCGTCGGTGCGGAGGATATGGGGCACCGCCGTGGTTAAGTCGCCGGCGGCCAGATGTTCCATCGATCCGGTAATGTCGCGCAAGGGTCGTATCACCTTGGCCAGGACGACATAAGCAGCGCAGGCGACGCCGATAACCAGGCCGGCGACGAGCAGGATCAGCAGGGCGTCATGCTCCTTCTCGTAGGACGACACGACCTCCTGGCGCAGCCGGATCACGTCCCGGTTCGACTGCTCGGCGAGGGCGGCTACCCGCTCGTTGAGGGCGGAGCGGACCTTGCGGTTGGCGTCGTTGTCGCCATAGGTCCGGGCATCGGCCGGGCCTGTCGTTCGGGCCAGTCGGACGAGTTCGGTGCGGAACTGGATGAATTGGTCGGTCACTGCCTCGGCATCGGCGAAGCCGGCGGTGTCGTGGCTGCCCACCAGCTGCTTCCACTCGGCGAGCGATTTGCGCAACTGGTCGAGCGTGCCGAGCAGGGGGGTGGCGAACTTGTCCGCGTCGGCCGGGGTGGACGACATGTAGATGCCCCGGGAATCCATGACCGCGGCGAAGATCAGCCCGTTCACGCGCTCGGCCTGGATGGCGGCGCGGGAGGCCCGCTCCATATCGGTGACGACATCCCTGTAGGTGCTGAGGGTCGAGATGCCCTTGATCCCGACTGCGATCGCGACAACGACCAGGATGAGAAGCGAAAGTCCCATCTTGGAGGCCAGATCCAGCTTCGGCATGGTCGGCTCCTGTATCGTTAGGAACGAGAGGAATTAAACCGCGAAAACCTATGTCAGTGCAATGATATGGATCAAATCGCCTCACATGATGCGTGAGGTGGGGCGTGGGGAAAAGCGGGTCAGCTTCCGTAGCGTAGAACGACCAGATCGACCGCGGTCTCGACCTGCCGGCGCAGGTCGGCTTGGTCCTGGCCGCGGCCGAGCAGCGACTGCATGTGGCAATCGCCGGTCAGCATCGACAGGAACAAATTGGCGATAGTCGGCGCCTGGCTGTCGTCGAGCTTCATCAGGCCGTATTTGGCCAGGCTGCGGAAATAATCCTCGACCTTTTCGCGCACATAGGCGGGGCCGCCGACATAGAAGGCCTCGCCGATTTCCGGCTGGCGGGTCGCTTCGGCGACCACCACGCGATAGAGCGACAAGGCGTCCGGCGTCTGGATCATGTCGACGAAGCTCTGCGCCATGGCGGTCAGGGCCTGGCGCAGATCGGTCACCTTCTCGGGCAGGACGACGCGGTTGAACAGGGTTTCGGTATGGCGGCGGATGATCGCCTCGAACAAGGCGCGCTTGCCCTCGAAATGGACATAGATGGTGGCCTTGGAGACCCCGGCGCGGGCGGCAACGGCGTCCATGCTGGCCGCTTCGTAGCCGCTCTCCATGAAGATCTGCTTGGCGGCGGCGTAGATCTGCTCGGCCTTACGACCGCGCGAGCCGTTGGCGGATCCGGTCGGCGAGGGATCGGATAACTTTGATGCGAGCGAAATTTTTGTCATTCCCTTCAATCAGGATCCACGGCGCCGCCGCGGAGCTCGTCCGTTCCACCATCTCATGCACCGCCGCTTCGTAGGCATCCCACTTCGCGCGGTTGCGCCAATCCTCGTCCGTCAGCTTCCATTTCTTGTAGGCGACGGAATCGCGTTCCTGGAAGCGCTTATACTGTTCCTCAGGGGTAATATGGAGCCAAAACTTGGCCAGTACCATGCCGTGATGTAAGAGCTGGTCTTCAAAATCGTTGATCTCGGCATAGGCGCGCTCCCATTCCTCGGGCCTGGCGAACCCCTCGACCCGCTCCACCAGCAGGCGTCCGTACCAGCTGCGGTCATAGATCAGCATATGGCCGGCGCGCGGCAGATGCCGCCAGAAGCGCCACAAATAATGATGCGCCTTTTCCTCGTCGGTGGGGGCTGCCACCGGCACCACCTGGCGATGGCGCGCATCGAGCGCCGCGGCGACGCGGCGGATCGCGCCGCCCTTGCCGGCGGCGTCCCAGCCCTCGAACAAAGCTACCGACGAGATGCCGCGCGCATGGGCTTCGCGCGCCAGCACGGCGAGGTCGGCACGCGCTTCCTGCAGGTCCCGTTCGTAGGTCGGCTTGTCGAGCGCCTGGGTCATGTCGAGCGCCGACAGCACGCTGGCCTTGGGTGCTGTGCGGGCTTTGAGCTTGGCGGCTGGCTTTTTCGCCTGGCGTTCGGCCAATTGGCGGACCAGCGCGTCGTGCAGCGTCTGCAGCACGGTCAGGCTGCGGTGCCGTTCGTCCGAGCCGTCGACGATGGTCCAGCGGGCATGGCTGACGTCGGTGCGGCGGATGGCATGTCCGGCGGCGTCGATGAAAGACTTGTAGTGCCTCCAATTGCGCCAATCCTGCTTGCCGACTTTCCAGCTCTGCAGCGGATCGGCCTCCAGCGCTTTGAGCCGCTTTTTCTGGCCCTTCTTGTCGAGATGCATCCAGAATTTCAGGATCAGCGCGCCGTCATCGGCCAGCAGGCGCTCGAACGTCTTGATGTGGTCGAGGCGGTAATTGAAATCGGCGTCGGCGATCTCGCCATAGACCCGCCACAGGATCGGGCGCGAATACCAGCCCGACAGGAACAGGCCTATCTGTCCGCTTTTCGGCAGATCGCGCCAATAGCGCCAGAAGGAGGGGCGCTCGCTCTCCTCCTGCGACGGATCCTCATAGGCGCGGGTGACGATCCAGTGCGGATCGAGCCATTCGTTGATCAGGTTGACGGATTCGGTCTTGCCGGCGCCATCGACGCCGGCGAACAGCACGATGACGGGGAAATTCGCCTCGCGCAGCCGGTCCTGCAGCGCCAGGAGAGCGAGGCGCAATTTCTCCGCCGCGGCGTCGAACGCCTCGCGCGAGATCTTTGCCCCCAGTTCAGCGGTCTCGAACATGTAAAAATCCTAGGCTTCTCAACGCATAGCTGCAACCTGCGTTTCACTCTGGATTGTTGCGCTCGACTATGCAAAATGTTGCCCGCTTCGACAGACGAAGCCATCTCGGGAGGTAAGAAACATGACGGTTCGCGTTGCCATCAACGGTTTTGGTCGTATTGGGCGCCTGGTGTTCCGGGCCTTGGCCGAGTCGGGGCGAACCGATGTCACCGTGGTCGGGATCAACGATCTCGGCTCGCCGGAGGACAATGCCCACCTTCTGAAGTATGACAGCGTCCACGGCATCTTCCCCGGCGACGTCAAGGTCGAGGGCGACAAGATGATCGTGGGCAAGCTGCCGCCCATCCGCGTCACCGCCGAGCGCGACCCCGCCAAGCTGCCGTGGAAGGATCTCGGCGTCGACGTGGCGCTGGAATGCACCGGCATCTTCACCGCGCGCGCCAAGGCGGCGCTGCATCTCGAAGCCGGCGCCAAGCGCGTGCTGGTCTCGGCCCCGGCCGACGGCGCCGATCTGACCGTCGTCTATGGCGTGAACCATCAGCTGCTGAAGCCCGAGCATCAGGTGATCTCGAACGGTTCCTGCACCACCAACTGCCTGGCGCCCGTCGCCAAGGTGCTGAACGATTTGGCCGGCATCAAGCACGGCTTCATGACCACCGTGCACTCCTATACCGGCGACCAGAACCTGGTCGACACCCTGCACAAGGACCGCCGCCGGGCGCGCGCCGGCGCGTTGTCGATGATCCCCAGCTCGACCGGTGCCGCCAAGGCGATCGGCCTGGTGATCCCCGAGCTGAACGGCAAGCTGGACGGCGTCTCGGTGCGCGTCCCGACCCCGAACGTCTCGATGATCGACCTCAAGGTCGTCACCAACCGCGCCGTCACCAAGGAAGAGATCCACGAGGCGATGATCGCCGCCGCCAACGGCCCGCTGAAGGGCGTGCTGGGCGTCGAGAAGGAAGAGCTGGTCTCGTGCGACTTCAACCACAACCCGGCTTCCTCGACCTTCGATTTGACCCAGACCAAGGTCATCGACGGCACCCTGGTGCGCGTCCTGTCCTGGTACGACAATGAGTGGGGCTTCTCCAACCGCATGTCGGACGTCGCCGCCCTCATCGGCAAGCTGGGCTGAGCCTGATGGCCAAGTTCGCGTCGCTGGACGGCGTCGCGGTCGCGGGCAAGCGGGTAGTGCTGCGCACCGACCTCAATGTCCCGACCAAGGACGGCGTCATCACGGACCTCACTCGCATCGAGCGGGCCGCGACCACCATCAAGGAACTGGCGGAGAAGGGGGCGCGAGTCGTCATTCTCTGCCATTTCGGCCGCCCCAAGGGTGTCGAGGAAAAGTACAGCCAGCACTTCCTGGTCGAGCCGCTGGCCAAGATCATCGGCCGTCCGGTCGCCTGGACCGCCGATGTGGTCGGTCCTAAGGCCGTGGCCGCCAGCAAGGCCTTGGAGGACGGCGAAGTCCTGCTGGTCGAGAATGTCCGCTTCCATCCGGAAGAGGAAAAGAACGACCCGGCCTTCGCCAAGGGCCTGGCCGAGTTGGGCGATCTCTACGTCAACGACGCCTTCTCGGCGGCGCACCGCGCGCACGCTTCGACCGAGGGCATGGCCAAGCTGCTGCCGCGCTATGCCGGCCGTCTGATGCAGGCCGAGCTTGAGGCGTTGGGCCGTGCGTTGGAGCATCCCAAGAAGCCGGTCGCGGCTCTGGTGGGCGGCGCCAAGGTTTCGACCAAGCTGGACCTGCTCGGCAATCTGGTCGCCAAGGTCGACATGCTGATCATCGGCGGCGGCATGGCCAACACCTTCCTGTTCGCGCAAGGCCATGAAGTCGGCAAGTCGCTGTGCGAAAAAGACCTCGCCGACACCGCCCGCGACATCCTCGCCAAGGCCCGGGCCGCCAATTGCGAGATCGTGCTGCCGACCGACGTGGTGGTGGCCGGCGCCTTCGCCGCCCATGCCCCGAACCAGGCGGTTCCGGTCACCGAGGTTCCGGCCGACCAGATGATCCTGGATGCCGGCCCGAAGAGCGCCGCCGACATCGCCAAGCGCCTGGAAAACTGCAAGACCCTGGTGTGGAACGGCCCGCTCGGCGCCTTCGAGATCGAACCTTTCGACGCCGCCACCAACATCGTGGCGCAAGCGGCTGCCAAGCTGACCGAAAAGGGAGGTTTGCTGACGGTTGCCGGCGGCGGAGACACGGTTTCGGCCCTGGCTCACGCCGGCGTCGAGGACAAGTTCTCCTATATTTCCACCGCCGGCGGCGCCTTCCTCGAATGGCTGGAAGGAAAAGAGTTGCCGGGGGTCGCGGCACTCTCTTCGTAAGGCTTTTGTTAAGCTGTCGCCCTTCATAGTCAGACCCGGCTTAGAAGGGGATATGAGATGGCGGATCAGGGGAGCGTATCGCGTCTCGCGAGCGGCGCGGTCGCCGGTTTTACCGGCAATCGCACGATCGAGGGGGCGGCTCAGTCCCGATCCGCCGTTTCCGTTTCCGGCACTGCGGGCCAGGGTGTGGGCCGCCGCGAAGTGCCCGACCGCGCCAACCGCCAGACAGTCAATTTCGAGGGCAAGGTGCTGAACCGCGCCGCGCCGCGCGGTACTTATCTGAACATCATCGTCTGATTTTTGAAATTTTCGATCGCAACACCCCAGCCCATGGCAGGGGTGCGCTTTCGGCTGCTTGACGCCCGGCCAATTTTCTACTCATAGTCGCGCCGGAAAGCGGCGTCAGTGAATAATTAGTTATTAAAACAGTCACGTCCAGGCATCGCAGGTCGGCCGCTTTTCTTTGAAGTCATAAAGAGGGGTGATGCGATGTTGGATAAGCTATCAATTTCCAGAAAATTGATTCTATTTGTGCCCGTTCTTCTGGGGGCGCTGCTCGTCATTTCTGTGGTTTCCCTTGTGCAGCTGCGCGGCAGCCTGATGAGCGACCGCAAGGACGATGTGCGCGGACAGGTCGAGACGGCGCTCGGCATCATTGCCGACTGGCAAGCCCGTGAGGCATCGGGCGACTTGTCGCGCGAGCAGGCGCAGAAAGCGGCGCGCGACCAGCTGTCGCGGGTGCGCTATGGCGACGGCGCCTACTTCTTCATTCAAGGATTGGACGGCGTTTCCATCCTGGCGCTCGATCGGTCGCAGGAAGGCAAGAACCGCCTCGACGCTACCGACGCGAAGGGTGTGCCGTTGGTTCGCCTGCAGATCGAGGCCGCCCGCAAAGGCGGCGATTTCGTCGCCTATGATACCCCGCGGACAGTGGGCGGCGAGCCGGTGCGGAAAATCTCCTACACGAAATCCTTCGAGCCTTGGGGCTGGGTGGTGGGTACCGGCATCTATATCGCGGATGTGGATGCCATCTACGAGCATCAGGTTCTGATCACCGTCGGCATCGCCGCCGCGATCTTGGCCGCCACTTTGCTGGCGGTGCGGATGATCGCTCGCTCGATTTCATTGCCGCTGGCCGAGATGACCCGGCGCATGGGCCGCCTGGCCGAAGGCGACCTCTCGATCGACATTCCCAACACCGCAGACCGCCATGAGATCGGGCGTCTGGCCCAGGCGCTGGACGTGTTCAAGGCCAACCAGATCCGCGCCGGCGAGCTGGCCGACGCCCAGAAGGCCGAAGCCGCCGCCAAGATCTGCCGCCAGGAGCGGGTCGAGGCGCTGATCGCCACTTTCTCCGAGCAATCCGAACGCATGCTGCAGACGGTGATGAGCGCCGCCAGCCAGGTGCAGGACAATTCCGCGCAGCTGGCCGGCATGGCGGCCGACAGCCTCGACCGGATCGGTGTCGCGAATACGGCGGCGGCCAATACCGACGGCAACGTCACCACCATCGCGGGGGCTGCCGAGGAATTGTCGGCGGCGGTGAGCGAGGTCAATCGCCAGGTGTCGCAATCGACCCAGGTCGCCGAAAAGGCGGTGCAGGAGGCCGACCAGACCAACGTCACCATGCGCGGACTGACCGAAGCGGCCCAGCGGATCGGTACCATCATCACGGTCATTCAGGACATCGCAGGCCAGACCAATCTGCTGGCGCTGAACGCCACGATCGAGGCCGCCCGCGCCGGCGAGGCCGGCAAGGGGTTCGCCGTGGTGGCCAGCGAGGTCAAGACATTGGCCAACCAGACCACTCGGGCCACCGAGGAAATCCAGGCCCAGGTCAGCGGCATTCAGGCCGAAACCGGCCGCGCCATGGCCGCCATCGAGGGGATCGGCCGCACGGTGTCCGAGATGCGGACCATCGCCACCGCCATCGCCTCGGCGATGGAACAGCAAGGCGCCACTACCTCGGAGATCGCCCGCAATATCGGCGAGGCCGCAGACGGCACCAGCCTGGTTTCGTCGAACATGGCCGGCGTCGCCTCCGCGGCCGAAAGCACCAGCGCTGCGGCCCGCGAACTGCGCGGCGCCTCGGACAATCTTCAGTCGGAGGCCAAAAGCCTGCACGTGAAGATGGAAACCTTTTTCTCAGATATTCGCAGCGCGTGATCCAGATCACGGATCATCAATGTGTAACTTGATATAAGCGAGGGAAATCGTAAAAACGATGTAAACAGAACATGAATGGGTGGCGACGAGATAATCCATTGAAAGGGTTCATATTTCGTCAGTCGGTCGTGACCACTGATCCTTAGGAGTTGGCCATGAACATTGTCCCATTCATGCATGCGGTTTCTTGGGGAAACCTCTCGAATCTGGCGAGCGCTTTGCGCGAATCCGAGATTGCGACGCTTCCTCAAGCCGATTATCTGCGGCTCGGCAGTGAATTGGCGGGCCGTTTCCCCGAATTGGCGGAAATCGGCGCCCATATTTTACATCAGTTGAACGGCCCGGCCGGCTTCTGCGTCATCGACGATCTGAACCGGCTGGACCTGCCGTCCGAAGCGATCGCCGCCGCCTTCGTCATGCTGTGCCACCAGATCGGCACGCCGAGCAGCCACAACGAAGAGCACAAGGTGGTGTGGGACGTGCGCGACCGGGGCGCCGCCGAGCGCGAACGCACCTTCTCGGAGCGCACCGGCGAGGCTCCCTTCCACACCGACAGCGCCTTCGCCATCCGTCCCGAGGAATATTTCGGCCTCTATACCCTCCAGGCGGCCGATTGCGGCGGCGGCCTCAGCCGCATCATCCCGGCGGATCGCCTGCTGGCGGCGATGAACACCAGCGCCGAGGGGCGTCATTTCCGCCAGGTGCTTGAACGGAATTTCTATCCTTTCAAGATTCCTCCGGCTTTCTCCAGCAGCGGCCGGGTCATCTTCGGCAAGATCATCGACAACGGCAAGCTGCGCTATCGCCATGATTGCATCCGCCAGGGCATGGCGGAGGCGCCGGCGCGGGTGACTTCGGAGATGGCCGAGGCCCTGGCCTGGTTCGACGCCCTGGTGGAAAGCGGCGTCCAGCCGATCGAGATGGGATTGGCGGCTGGGCAGGCGGTGTTCGTCAATAACCGCCGCGTGCTGCATGCGCGCTCCGACTATCGGGACGCCAAGCGGCACCTGCTGCGGGTTCGCATGCATGCTTTCGACGCGGCTGCGCCGAACTGATCAATAAGATCAATCAGGCGGGGGCGTCGGTGCTCTCGCCTGATTGATCAATCAGATTTCACAAAACTGTCCATTGTGATCAAGGACTTGTCCTGAGATGCACTCAATGCTTTTGCCATTGGGGAGACATTTCAGGCTATGAAGCGAATCACATTCAGGACCTTGTTGTTGGCGTCGGCTTCCATTCTATCGACGCCGATTGCCCATGCCGCCGAGGGAACCGCCGGCGCCGAGGGCGCCACCGAGACCATCATCGTCTCCGCCACGGGGGAAGCTCGCCACAGCGAGGCGATCACCGACCAGACGATGCAGGATCTCGGCACGGCCGCCTCGCCGCTGCGCGCGCTGGCCATGCTGCCCAGCGTCAATTATACCGCCAGCGATCCCTACGGCACCGACGAGTTCGGCCTCAAGATCTCGCTGCGTGGTTTCAACCAGAACCAGCTGGGCTTCACGCTCGACGACGTGCCGCTGGGCGATATGAGCTATGGCAACTGGAACGGCCTGCATATCAGCCGCGCCATCAGCAACGAGAACATCGCCCGCGCCGAAGTGTCGCAGGGCACCGGCTCGCTGAGCACGGCGTCGAACAGCAATCTCGGCGGCACCATCCGGTTCACCTCGCTCGACCCGTCCGACCGGTTCCATGTCCGTGTCGACGAAGGTGTCGGCAGCCACAGCCTGTTCCGCACCTTCGCCCGGCTGGATTCCGGCCAGCTGACGGAGTCCGGCACCAAATTCGCCATCTCCTTCGTTCATGAGGACGAGAACAAGTGGAAGGGCGGCGGGGATCTCGGCCAGCCTCTCTATCAGGTCAATTTCAAGATAGTGCAGCCGGTCGGCGACACCGGCGCCATCACCGTGTTCACCAATTACAGCGACCATCGCGAATCGGAGAACCAGACCCTCTCGCTCGAGCAATTCGCCAAGCTCGGCTATAAGTGGGACTATACCGGCAACTGGGCGCAGTCGGTCCAGGCCGCGCAGCAGGCGCAGATCGACGCCGCTCATGGCGCCTACAATTATCCGGTTGCCGCCGTCAACGGCCTCTCGACCGCGTCCGAGCGCGAAGGCTCGATCTATTACGGCGGTTCGAGCGTGCGCAAGGACTTCCTGGGCGGCGGCTCCTATGCGGGCGATCTCGCCGAGGGACTTCATCTCAAGAGCACCGTCTACGGCCATTGGGACGAGGGCGCCGGCCTGTGGTTCGCGCCGACCGCGCTGACCCCGCTGCCATCCCGCGTCAACGGCTCGCCGATCGTGCTGCGCACCACCGAATACAGCATCAACCGCTACGGCGACGTCAGCAGCGTCAAATGGGACCGCGGCGCCAACAGCCTGGAAACCGGACTGTGGCTGGAGAACAACGATTTCGACATCGCCCGGCGCTGGTACGCGACCTCGGTCGGCGCTCCGGGCTACGATCTGCTGTCGACGCCCAGCAATCCCTACGAGACCCAGTGGGCCTATCGCTATTCCACCACCGTCGCCCAGGCCTATGTCGAGGACAAGCTGCATGTCACCGATACGCTGACCGCGTCGGCCGGCGTCAAGCTGAGCGACACCTGGACCCGCGGCACCCTGAGCAATTATGTCGGCGCCGCGACCGGCTATTCGCAGGGCGGGCTGTTCGCCGGCAACAAGCCGCTGCCGCAGGTGGGCTTGGTTTGGGACGTCACCAACCGCGACGAAGTCTTCTTCGACGCTGCCAAGAATCTGCGGGCGTTCGTCGCCGGCGGCCCCGGCATCGGCAATTCGCCCTGGCAGAACAACCAGACCTATTTCGACAAATACGTCAAACAGGGGCTGAAGCCCGAAACCTCGATCAGCGAAGAGATCGGCTATCGCATGACCCGCGATTTCGCCACGGTCGAGGCGAGCGCCTTCCATGTCGACTTCTCCAACCGACTGCTGGCGGCGCTGCCGGCGGGCGTGTCGGCGGCGGCCGGCGTTCCCAACATCCTCACCAATGTCGGCGGGGTCCGCTCCGACGGGCTCGATCTGGCGGTCACCAACCGCCTGCCGTGGAACCTGTCGCTCTATAACGGCTTCACCTGGAACCGTTCGGTTTATATGAAGGACATGACGGCCGGCGGCGTGCTCTACCACACCGAGGGCAAGACCACGGTCGATACGCCGCGGGTCCTCTACAAGACCAATCTGACCTGGCAGGCGACGGACGCCTGGTCGGCGCATTTCGGCGGCAATTATACCGGCCGGCGCTATTACTCATACGTCGACGATGCGGGATCGGGCGCCTACTTCGTCGCCGATGCCGGGGTCGCCTATGAGAGCGATGCCCTGGGCGCGCAGCATGGGCTGCGCTTCCAGCTCAATGTGTCGAACCTGTTCGACCGCCACTACGTCTCGACCTATTACAACTACGCCAACTCGGATCCCAAGGGGCTTTCGGCGGGCGAATTGGTCGGCGCGCCGCGGATGATCAGCGGTTCGGTATCCCTGCGCTGGTAAGTTAGCTTAGTCCAGGCCGACGAGGCTGCGGGCGAAAGCCGCAGCCTCGAAGGGCCGCAGATCGTCGGCGCCTTCGCCGACGCCGATGGCATGGACCGGCAGGCCGAACTTCTCGGCCAGGGCAACCACCACGCCGCCGCGCGCGGTGCCGTCCAGCTTGGTCATCACCAGGCCGGAAACCTGGGTCAGTTCCTTGAAGATCTCGACCTGGGCATGGGCGTTCTGCCCGACCGTGCTGTCCAGCACCAGCAGCACGTCATGCGGCGCCGAGGGGTCCTGCTTCTTCAGCACGCGCACCATCTTCTGCAGTTCGGCCATCAGGTCAGCCTTGTTCTGCAAGCGGCCGGCGGTGTCGATCAGCAGCAGGTCGTCGCCGCGCGCCGCCGATTCGGTCAGCGCGTCAAAGGCCAATCCCGCCGCGTCGGCGCCCTGGGCGCGCGCCACGACGGGCGAATTGGTGCGCTCGCCCCACACCTTCAACTGTTCGACCGCGGCGGCGCGGAAGGTGTCGCCGGCGGCCATGGTGACCTTGAGGCCGAGGCCTTTGTAATATTTGGCCAGCTTGCCGATGGTGGTGGTCTTGCCGCTGCCATTGACGCCGACCATCAGCACCACATGCGGCTTGCGGGCCGGATCGAGCGCCAGCGGCGTGGCGACGGGTTCGAGGATGGCGGCGATTTCCTCGGCCAGCGCTTCCTTGATCTCGTCGGGCGAGATTTCCTGGTCGAAGCGGCTCTTGGCCAGGCGCTCCGTCACTTTGCGCGCGGTGGCGACGCCGAGATCGGCGGCGATCAGCAGCTCTTCCAACTCCTCCAGCGCCTCGCCGTCGAGCTTGCGCTTGGTGAACAGATCGCCGATGCCCTGGGCCAGGCGCGAGGAGGAGCGGCTGAGGCCGGCCTTGATGCGGCCGAACCAGCCGGTCTTGCTATCTTCCGTCACGCTGCGATGGTTCCGATCAGATGGGTGTGGTCCTGCCCCGTGATCCGGACGGTCTGGATGGTTCCCGCGGGAACCGGCCGGTTGAGGCGGATGGGAAGGTAATGTTCGCAATGGCCGCTATCATCCTGCTCGACCAGCACGCTGGCGGTCTTGCCGATGCGGGCGGTACGGAAGGTGGCCATCGCCTCGGCCCCCTTGGCGCGCAGGCGGGCGGCGCGTTCCTTGATCTCGGGGCCGTAGACCTGCGGCATCTTGGCCGCGGGCGTACCGGGGCGCACCGAATAGGGGAAGACGTGCAGATGGGTCAGCCCGACCTCGTCGACCAAGGCGAGGGAGTTCTGGAACATCTCCTCGGTCTCGGTCGGGAAGCCGGCGATGATGTCGGCGCCCAGCGCCAGATCGGGGCGCAAGCTCCGCAGCCGCTTGGCCATGGTGATGACGTCATCGCGCAGGTGTCGGCGCTTCATGCGCTTCAAGATCATGTCGTCGCCGGCCTGCACCGACAGATGGAAATGCGGCATCAGGCGCGGCTCTTCGGCCACCAGCCGGATCAGGTCTTCGTCGATCTCGACCGGGTCGAGCGAGGACAGGCGCAGGCGCGGCAGCTCCGGCACCTGGGCCAGCAGGCGGCGCACCGCCTGGCCGAGGGTCGGGGTGCCGGGCAGATCGGTGCCATAGCCGGTGATGTCGACGCCGGTCAGCACGATCTCGCCATAGCCGGCCTCGGTGAGGGCGCGCACCTGATCGACCAGCGGGCCGAGCGGCACGCTGCGATTATTGCCGCGGCCGAACGGGATGATACAGAAGGTACAGCGATGGTCGCAGCCCTGCTGCACCTCGACGAAGGCCCGCGCCCTTCCGTCGAAGCCGCCGATCAGATGCTGGGCGGTTTCCTTGACCGTCATGATGTCGGCCACCGCCACCTTGCCCTCGGACGGGGTGAGGTAGCTTTCCGCCTTCATCTTCTCGGAATTGCCGATCACCCGGTCGACCTCGGGCATCGCCGCATAGCGTTCCGGATCGATCTGGGCGGCGCAGCCGGTGACGACGATCTTGGCGTCCGGGCGCTCGCGGCGCAGCTTGCGGATGGTCTGGCGCACCTGGCGCTCGGCTTCCTTGGTGACGGCGCAGCTGTTGATCACCACCGTGTCGGTCCAGCCGGCCTGGGTGGCGTGCCCCTTTATCACCTCGGATTCATAGGCATTGAGGCGGCAGCCGAAGGTAAGCACTTCCGGAAGATTGCTCACGGCAACACTCCGGAAAAGGCCAGGGCGACCGGCCCGGTCATCATCACATGGCCGTTCTCCAGCCATTCGATGGTCAAAGTCCCGCCATCGAGGATCACGTCGGCCTTGCGTCCGGTCAGGCCGCGCCTGGCGGCGGCGACCAGGGTGGCGCAGGCGCCGGTGCCGCAGGCCAGGGTGATGCCGGCGCCGCGTTCCCACACCCGCATGCGGATGCTGCCATCGTCGAGCACCTGGGCCGCTTCGATATTGCAGCGCTCGGGGAAGAAGGGATCGTGTTCCAGCTTGGGGCCGAGTTCGGAGAGCGGCACGCCTTCCGCATCCAGCACGAAGAAGACCGCATGCGGATTGCCCATGCCGACGCCGACCGGATCCGAGAGGCGGCCGGCCGAGACCGGCAGATGCAGCGTGTCGATTTCCCGGGCGAGGGGGATCTGGTCCCACTCCAGCCGGGCCGGGCCCATATCGACGGTGATGCGGTCCTGGCCGGCCGATTGGGCATGCAGCAGCCCGGCATTGGTCTCGATGGTGACGCCGGCGGCGCCGCTCTCGCCCATCAGCATCCAGGCGACGCAGCGCGTTGCGTTGCCGCAGGCGTCGACTTCGGAGCCGTCGGGATTGAAGATCGACATGAAGGCGTCGGCGCCCGCGCTGTGCGCGGGGCTAACCACGATCAGCTGGTCGCAGCCGATGCCGGTGCGGCGGTCGGCGATGCGCTTGGCGGCTTCGCTGTCGATCGCCCAAGGACGTTCACGCGCATCGAGAACGACGAAATCGTTCCCGGCGCCGTGCATCTTCAGAAATGGGCGTCCGCTCGGACCAAGCTGATTCATGCGCGCGTTATAAAAGTGCCTGTGGAAAAAAGCCAGTTAGATATGGGCATCCCTGGGCTGCTCCCCAGGCGTACGCTTGCCTTTGCAGGTAAAGACCAGATCGTCGCCGTCCCATTGCACCGTGACGTCGTTGCCGCCTTGTTCCTGGCACGTCTCCAATTGCTGGCGCTTGGCCTCGACCCAATCCTCCAGCGACTGGCTCTTGCTGTCCCACAGAGTGTGGACCCCGCCCATCAGCAGGAACACGCCGATCACGATGGCGACGAAGGTGAGGAGCGGCCCCGACAGGATGCCGATCTTGCGCAGGATCCACACCACGATCAGCACGGGTATCAGCGGGATCAGCAACAGGAGCAGCAGGGGCGCAAAAGCCAGCAACAGCGCCCCGAGTCCCAGCCCAAGGCCGATCAGGGCCGCGAAGATGCCGATGAAGCCGGCTATGACGGCGCCGATGAAGTGCAGCATGGGCCGATTGTCTCAGAAGGGCTTGGCCGATACCAGCAGGACGATGGCGACGACCGAGACGATCACCCCATAGAGGCTGAAGCGCAGAAAGGCGGGTGCCGCCTCGCCCCGGGCCAGACGCCGCAGGCCGCCCGTCTGCATGCCGTGCAGGGCGGACAGCGCCACGACGAAGGCCAGCTTGGCCGGCAGCCAGCCCGACGCGAACCAATTGCCGCTGATGGCCAGGGTGATGCCGAGGATCCAGACGGCGCCCAGCGCCGGCGAGGTGACGAACAGGTCCCAGCGGCGGAGGGTGGCCAGCCGCGTCGCGGCAAGGGGCCTCAAAAGGGCGAAACTGTTCAGCAGCATGCCGATCACCACCAGGGAGGCGGCGGTGATGTGCAGAATCTTCAGCAGGGAATAATCGGGCATCGTCATCTCACTTGGAGGAGAGGGAACGCAGCGCGAAGAAAGCGCCGAGGGGAACCAGGCCGATAGCCACCAGGCGCAGGGCGCGGCCGTGCGGCCAATTCTGCTCGATGGCGAGGCGGGAGAGCAGCCATCCATAGGCCAGGAAGGCGACGCCGTGCAGCGGGCCGAGGATTAGCGCCGGTTCGCCGATGCCGGCCAGATGCTTCAAGGGTACAGCAATGAACAACAGCAACAGGAAGGCGGTTCCTTCGACCAGCGCCACGGCGCGCAGCAGGCGCATCAGCCGACATCCTTCAGCAGCTTCTCCAAGCTGGCCAGGCGGCCGGAGATTTCGGTCAGCAGGGCGGCGTTCTGCTCCTGCTGTTTCGCCATGAGGGAGGCGGCTTGATATTTCATCCGGAAGATCGCCACGACCGCTCCGATCGCCGCGATCGTGATGATGAAAAAGAAGATGCCGTTAATGGGATTATTCATGGGACTCTCCCAAGGTGCGAACCGCCTCGGACACGGAGGCGGGGGTGAGGGGGATGCCGAAGGGGGCGATCTCGAAATAGTTCAGCGCCTTGCCGTCGGCCGAGACTTCCAGCCGGCTGGTGACCAGCCCGGCCTCTTCCAGTTTCTTGAGATGAAGATGCAGCAGGGGCCGGCTGATGCCGATGATGCGGGCAAGCTGGCTGACATAGGCGCGTCCCTGCTCATGCAAAGCGGCCACGATCCGCAGACGATGCGGATTGGCGAGGGCGGCCAGGGCCGCGAGAAGTTGGTCGCCTGAAGAAGTCATGTGTAAGAAAAAACTGACACATGAAATTATAATCTGACAATCCATTTTTTTCGGAATCGGCGCAACTTTCGTCCTGGGCCGGACGAACCCTGAGATTGAAAGGGGACAGGCGTGCCGGAAGAACTCGCCTCGGAACAGGAATGGCCCGGCCTCATGCGCCGGGCGCAGGATGGCGACCAGACCGCTTACGGGCGGGTTCTGCGTGCCATGCTGCCTGCCGTTCGGGCCTATGCGCGCCACCTGATCCATGACGAAGCGCTGGTCGAGGACGTGATCCAGGACGCGCTTCTGACCATTCACAAGCTTCGGCACACCTATGACCCAGCCCGGCCGATGCTGCCCTGGATCGCCGCCATCAGTTCGGCCCGGGCGGTCGACGCGCTGAGGAAGGTCGGGCGGTCGCGCCGCAACGAAATCTCGGATGAGATCGCCCTGTCTGAGGCCGTCGACACCGGGACGGGAGCGGCCATCGAGGCGATCGCCGCCAAAAGCGAGGTGGGCCGGCTGCTCGGCACCTTGCCACCCCGTCAAAGGATGGTGGTCGAGATGGTGAAGCTGCGCGAGATGAGCCTCGACGACGCGGCGCGGGAAAGCCGCATGAGCGTTCCGGCCGTCAAGGCGCTGCTGCACCGGGCTTTCGTCAGGCTTCGCGACCAGAGGAGGCATTGAGATGAGGGACCATGACGAACTGATCGGCCAGCTTTGCGCGCAGGCGACGCCCGTGAAGCGGGTTTCGCCGGCGTGGATGCGCGCGACGGCCTTCACGCCCCTGATGCTGGCGCTGGGCTGGGTCGCGGCCACGATCTTCCATCGCGCCGTCACCGGCTGGTCGATGCCGGACGCCGGCATCGGGATCGGGATCGGGATTGCGAACGCCGCGATTTCGGTGCTGCTGGGCGTCGCCGCCTTCCTGCGCGCCCTGACGATGAGCGTCCCGGGCAGAAACCTCCATTGGCGCGGCTGGATGGCTCTCTCGTTCGCCGCCTGGCTCGCGGTCGCCTTCTCCAGCCTGGGAGAGCCGGTGGGATTGAGCGATGCCTATCGCGAGGGGCGCTACTGCTTCGCCTTCCTGCTGACGGCGGGGCTTCCCATGATGGCCGTCGCGATCGCCGCTCTGCGGCGCACGCGCTCGCTTACGCCGGTTCCGTCCCTGGCGACCGCCGGGGCCGGCGTCGCGTTTCTCTCGTTCGGGCTGCTCGCCTTCTGCCATCCGGCCGCGACGACGATAGCCGACACGCTCGGACATCTCGCCGCCGCGCTGGTTCTCGGCGTCCTCACCACCGCCCTGGGGTTCAAGGCGATCAGGGCCTGATCATCGTCACTGGAAAGGATTTGAAATGTTTGGAATTTCCTCGCTCGGCTGGGTGCACACGATCGGCAGCCTGCCGGCCATCCCGGCCGCTCTCTACATGTTCGCCCGCCATGGCCGGATCATGCCGCGAACCGGCGCCGGCGCCGTCTATTTCGTGTCGATGCTGATCGGCGCGCTGACGGTGTTCCTGGTCGCGCATCAGCCGGTCAGCTACGGCATCGCCACGGCGACGCTCGCGCTGCTACTGGCGGGATATGGCGTCGGCCGCCTGCCGATCGCGAAATCGGTCGCGCTCTATGCCGAGACGATCCTGCTCAGCGTGACGGCGTTCCTGCTGATGGTGCCCACGGTTTCCGAGACGCTGCGGCGGATGCCGGACGGGCATCCCATCGTCACCGATCTCAAATCGCCGCTCCTGCTCGGTGCCCAAGCGGCGATCTTCGTCGCGCTGGTTGTCGGTGTGACGGCGCAGATCATTCATCTGCGCCGCCGCAAGCCGGCCTTGTGATCGGAAGGCGTCTTCGCTAAAGTCCGGCGCCATCCACGAGGAGGGCCCCCCGACATGACCGACCGTATCCTGATCATCGACTTTGGTTCGCAATTCACGCAGTTGATTGCGAGGCGGGTGCGGGAAGCCGGGGTCTATTCGGAAATCCATCCCTTCAACAAGGTGACCGCCGAGAGCGTCAAGGAATTTGGGCCCAAGGGCATCATCCTGTCGGGCGGCCCGGCTTCGGTGACCGAGGCGACCTCGCCCCGGGTGCCGGCCGGCGTGTTCGAGTATGGCGTGCCGATCCTCGGCGTCTGCTATGGCCAGCAGGCCATGTGCGCGCAGCTGGGCGGCGCGGTGTCGACCAGCGACCACCGCGAATTCGGCCGCTCCTTCCTGCAGGTGGAAAAGACTTGCGCCCTGTTCGACGGCGTCTGGCAGGTGGGCGGACGCGAGCAGGTGTGGATGAGCCATGGCGATCGCGTCACCGCCATCCCGCCGGGCTTCTCGGTGGTCGGCCAGTCCGAGGGCGCGCCCTTCGCCGCCATCGCCGACGAGTCGCGCCGCTTCTACGGCATCCAGTTCCATGCCGAGGTGGTGCATACCCCCGACGGCGCCAAGCTCTATTCCAATTTCGTCCACAAGATCTGCGGCTGCGCCGGCGATTGGACCATGGCCGCCTTCAAGGAGCAGGCCATCGCTGCCGTCAGGAAGCAGGTCGGTTCGGGCCGGGTGATCTGCGGCCTGTCGGGCGGCGTGGACAGCTCGGTCGTCGCGGTGCTGCTGCACGAGGCGATCGGCGACCAGCTGACCTGCGTCTATGTCGATCACGGCCTGATGCGCTCGGGCGAGTCCGAGCAGGTGGTCAGCCTGTTCCGCGACCGCTTCAACATCAAGCTGGTGCATAACGACGCGTCCGATCTGTTCCTCGGCAAGCTGGCCGGCAAGATCGACCCCGAAGAGAAGCGCAAGATCATCGGCGCCACCTTCATCGACGTGTTCGAGGCCGAGGCCAAGAAGATCGGCGGCGCCGACTTCCTGGCCCAGGGCACGCTCTATCCCGACGTCATCGAATCGGTCAGCTTCACCGGCGGCCCGTCGGTGACCATCAAGTCGCACCACAATGTCGGCGGCCTGCCGGCCCGCATGAACATGAAGCTGGTCGAGCCGCTGCGCGAATTGTTCAAGGACGAGGTCCGCGCGCTCGGCCGCGAACTCGGCCTGCCCGACGA
>Ga0213872_10000558_pt1 | contig 28874 bp, 29 predicted proteins | sample VelepicomBERX_R2_FD_160071 | JGI IMG/M metagenome (GOLD analysis project Ga0213872, IMG submission 160071) | Rhizosphere microbial communities from Vellozia epidendroides in rupestrian grasslands, the National Park of Serra do Cipo, Brazil - RX_R2 | ecosystem: Host-associated > Plants > Roots >...
AAGCCATGCATTGGTGCGGTTGGCCCTGGATGCCTGCCAACGCCTGCGCCCCGCCAAACCGGTCTCGGAAAGGCATACATTCGCGCGGTTGACCCTGGATGCCTGCCAACGCCTGCGCCCCGCCAAACCGGTCTCGGAAAGGCATACATTCGCGCGGTTGACCTTGGAAATGCTGGGCGGTCTGGGCCTGCTAACCCTGGCCATCTGAGCATTGATGCGCGTCGCGCCCAGCCAGGCCGCCAAAACCGCCTCCAACCGAGCGCCGCCGGATACGAATCGTCAATGGCGACCGGTTCGTCCGGGCAATACAAGACCTCGACCCGCCGGTTCATCTCATGATCCGCTCCCCCTCCTCCAGTAGCCACTGGTTCGGTTGAGCCACGGCCTTCGTAGTCCATCGGCATGTTCAGTCCGCGCTGCTGAAGCCGACTTCTTAGTTGCGACAAGACCTCGGCTGCCCGAAGTCGGGCAATCCGGTCGTTCGTTTCTTCGGAATCGCTGTCGTCGGCGTGACCCACTATGAGTAACCGGTTCCCGGTTTGGTCTTGGCCGGCTAGCTGGTCCACTAATTGATTGACGGGCGCATCGTGCCGGACCTGAAAACCATATTCGCGGATGGGGAAGCCGCCCAAACTCAACAGGATTTGGCATCCGAGAAGAGGTGGCTGTGTTTGTTCGATAGCTTCGTAATCAGTCATAGCATTCATGGTTAACTTGCCTATGCGAGGTCATTAGTAAGGGGTTTGAGTCGTCCGAGGGATGTTGAACATCGGCCGGACCGCTGAGCCAGCAAGTTGGCATATGAAAGATGGCCGTACCTCAATCGGCGCTTCCGCGAAGCCCTCGACCTTTTGCTTGAGCGTAAGATTGGGCCCGCAGGTTTGGAGTAGGCCGGCCAGTTCCTCCACTAACTGGTCGATGTGCTCAGTGGTATGACGGGCGTTCAACAACACCGCCAACCGCGCTCGGCGCGCGCCGGGTAGCTGCTGCGGTATCGTGACAATTCCGCGCCGTAACAGCTCGGTGTGCAGGGCAAGCGGCTCCGCGCTGGTTGGCAAATGGAAACTCTGCACGGGAAACAAGCCTGGAGTAGCAGCGCTCAAGCCGACCCTCGCGAGACCACGCCGCAGGCGGCGCACGCGGCTTAAAAGTCTCTGTCGTAGCAAATCTCCGAATTGTCGGTTGATTTCCAGGGCGCTTGCGGCGGCAGCGATCGCTGGAATAGACGGCGGGCTGCAATGCGCAAACGTGGAACTTTCCCTCACAAACCCATCCACCAACGTACGAGTTCCCGCCAAAGCGGCGATGGGCGCGCCAAAGCCTTTGGCCAGGGAGCTTACTAGAAGCAGTTCCGGTCCCTGAATTGACAACCAGCGCGAGGACCCGCCGCCACGCCAGCCATAAGGCGAGCCCACACCTGGGCGTTCGCCGAGAATCCCAAGGGCTTGGGTATCATCCACGACGAGCCAACCGCGCCCGTTTCGCGCCAAATCAAGGTATTCATCCAACGGCGCTACGCGGTTGCATTGCGGACAAACGCCATCCGTTACGACGACCGGGGACCTTCGCGGACCACACGACTGGGCAACCTCCACTCTTAACGCATGCGCGCTATGATGTGGAAAGAGTTTGACCGGCACCCGTTGTGCTGCGGCGCGCTCGACGCCGCGACGTGCGATTGAATAAGCTTCTGAATCCATAAAAACGCTGATGTTTCGCCGAGCCAATACCTCGAATAAGTCCAAGAAAAGGTGGAGCGTCGAAGGGCCGAGCGTCGCGCTCTCACAATTCTGAAGCTCAGCCAAATCTCGCGCGACTTCCTCGGCGCCCGGAGGCGATTCCAACGCTGCTGGTTTGCCCAGCGTAAACTGTTTCCAGCCGGGCAGCGATGCGCTGGAATGCTCCAACCCCAGGTAGAGTGCAGACGTGAAGTCGAGCATTGTCGTTGGCATCGGTTGATGTGTTAGACATACTCACTCCCTCAGGGTCCGTGCCGGAACCGCCTGACCAGCCCGGTGCGGTAGCGCCGCAGCCGTGTTTGACGCCGGCGGCAACGCGCTCTGGGCTTCCAGGCGGCGGCGCAGATGTACCGATGGCGGCAAATAGGCTTCCCGATTCAAGCGGGTCTCGGTAAATTCCGACGTAAGATCCACGCCCGTCACCGCGCGATAGGAATGAATGTAACCCTGGATTTCCGAGCGCCAGTAACGCGCCCAATTAGAACCGTTTTCCCGGTCGTTTACTTCACTCCAACTGCCATAACGAATCGTCAGCAGGATCTGTTCGCCGAAGGTGGCCAGCAGCGAGAAGTCGGCGCTGGAGGAGTCGGTCCAATTCTGGAGCTTTTTCATCGCGTCCACCCGGTCCATCCACGGTTCCGAGTAAGCCACCATGATGCGCGTGGGCAGGTACTCTCGAAACTCCGGGCGCGCCAGCAACCATTGCTGCATCAGCATCTCGATGCGGGCGGTCGAAGGCAGGTCGCCGAACTGGTTGTGCGCCCCTTCGGCCACGATCCGATGCACCTCTTTGAGCGCGTTGAGCACCGGGAAGCCATCCGCGATGAACGTGGTGTCATCGTCCTGCTTAAAGAACACTGAGCAAAGATGGAGCAAGTTGTGGAACGCTTCGATGAACTTGGAACGGCTGTCGGCCGTTCGGGTATCCGGCAATGCCCGGCCTTCCAGGCGAAGCCCATAGTGGTGATCGTATTCGAAAGAGCGCCGCTGCAACGTGAGCCGATGCTGCCCGTCCTGAATGTAGCCCCACAAGAGATTGTTGAGCGGACGAAGGGGGTCGATCTCCAGGTTGGCCAATGGATCCCGATCGGAGAGGCGGCGGTTTTGAAACCGGAGGGCAATCGCATTCATGGTTTGCACCAACATGCCTTCCTCGTGCCAATACGACCAGATCAGCTCGAGCAGGCACGGATTGGTCAACTTGGTCTCCAAAATACCGAAGGATCCTTCTGGCAACTCCAAGTCGCTCCCCTCGCCAAAGAGCGCTCGCCTTATTGGCACATCCCTGAGCTTGTCGCGAATTAGATGGAGATACATGATCGTCCTGAAGCCATTGACAGCAGACAAATAGCCCTCCACGCCGCGGTTCCTGTTGCCCGTCCACAGATCTTGCAGAGTACTGAGCGTGAACACCCCGTCCACTCCCACATTTTCCACTAGGTCAGCTACGTCGGCCTCAGTAAAGGTAAAGTCCTGCAGGCGGCGCGATCTGATGCCGCAGTTGACCAGCACAAAAGCCTCCGTCGCGACTTTGAGCAACCGGTACGCACCCGCGTCGTTGTACGGCAGAAACCGCCAGCGTTGCAGACTCTCGAAAACCCTCACCCCGAACAGAGTCCTCCATTCGTTGGCGTGTCGGCGGAACTCGTCGGTATCGGTCTGGATGCCGCCTAACACGAGATTCATGAAACTCAGGTAGCGGTCGAAGCAGAGCGCCTCAGTGCTCCTCCGAATGACTACCCAAAGCGGGAGGTCGTGTGTTAGCTTTGTTGCAGTACGGCGCATCGTGACGTCCACGTTTACGGGTCCTGCGATCGGTTGCGCTGGCCGAGGCGCAATGAGCAAGATGACACTTCGGCGCACATAAGGATTCTCTTTGAGCTCGACAGAGGCTTCCAAACGGCAGCTTGTCAAGCCGGTGGTGTCCACAAGCACCGGTGGCGGGTTATCGCCTTCGTACTCAAATTCGTCCGTTCCGCTTTCGCTAATTCTCCCGTGGCTTACGCGAAAGATATACTTAACCTTGACGCCCCGTGGCGTGGGATCGGTTTCCGCTCTCAGCCTGAACGGCGTGCCGGCAATGAGCAAATCCGGACAAGCGATCTCTTTATTGTCTTGCCAGCTTGTCACTGCGAGCTTCAATCCCACTGGAATCTCCAGAAGGACTTCCGGGGAATGGCTGTCCGTCACTTTGATTGCCCTCGGTATCTGTACGGCAGGGTGACCGAAGGCCGTGGTTGCCACCGTGTATTTTCCGGGAGAAACGTCGAATCTGACGCGACCGTCTTGGTCGGTTTCTCTCACCTGCAGGGGTTCGCGGTGGGTGTCGACAGACTGGGAGGGCTCTGTGAGAGCAAACAGCTCCACACTGGCCTTCACCACAGCTTCTTTCTCGGTGCTATCTTGCACCCTGACCTTAATGTATGTTTTGCTTTCGCTCATATTAATTGCACTGGGTTTAAGGACTAATGGTTGACAGAATGGCTAAATCTCGATGTCTCAGGTTTGGGCCCACTCGCGGCACCTCCGCGCATAACGCCGTGGTGTCCAGGGTGCCGCGCAATGCCCAGTGGGTCAGCAATTGACCCACAAGTTTGCTTTCGTCTTCGGGGCTGATCTCCTCGTTCGCGCGCGCCTGGCCGATGACCGCGAAGGCTAGCGACGGCGACACCGAACGGCTCCGTTGCGGTGACGCTCTCCAACTTTCGTACATGGCTGCCAGCCGTGCCGGCTGACGCTCTGCTTCCACAACGGTTTCGGCCAGCATGCCGCCTCGGAGCGAGGCCGGCCGATGGTTCACCAGCATTTCTACAAAAAAGGGGATGTTTTCCGCCAAAATCGACAGTAGCCGGCTTCGCTCTCGATCCAGGCCATCGGTAGGATAAAAGGACTCCCAAATCGATTCGAGCCCGTCCCACTGAGGGTCGGGGTAAAGGGCCCGGCCCAACGCGCAACTCAGTTTGACCCGTATCCACGGACACGGATGAGGATCGTCCAAATTGATCCGGAACACGAAGGCGCGCGGCAGGCTTACCACACCCATCAATCCTAGCGTCGAGCCGATGCCCACTTTGGCCACCGACCAGAAATCCGCCAGGATCTCCGAGATGCATCGCCCCCAATAGCCCCACGCCACGCGTTCCGACGCTGCCGATTGATTCTGCTGAACCTTCAATAATCGCCCGACAGATTCGACCAAGCCGAGGAGGGCGGACGCTTGGTGACCAACCTCATGTATCAGCGAGGACGCAATACCACTGCCGATCATTCTTTCGCGCGGGACACGGATCACCGCGACCGGGCTGGATGCCCCTCCCGGCAAACGCGTCCGCGCGCGACGGATCGCAGCGCCGGCGCTGCGGTCACAGTAACAGATAACTGGCGGGGCTTCATAGTAATCCGGCAAGGCCAACGCGTCGGCGGCCACAGAATCAAGGCCGGAAATCCACACCCCGTACTCCTGTTCGCTGCGCTGGACGAGCACCTCGGCAAATATGTCCAACTGCGCCAGCAAAGCGTTAAACCGCAGGCGCACGATCGTAAAGCGGCGCTGGGCAACATCGGGCGACATCGTCCAGTCCGCCGCCGACTGCAGCCAATCGAGGAATTCCAACGCAGTCTCGCGTAGGTGGTGGCGAGCTCGCTCCAGGTGGGTGTCGATGGCCGTCTGCGCCGCTGGCGAAATGCAGGCCGCTGGCACCGCAGTCATCTGCAGGGCAAACGGTTTCACACTGGCCAACCGAGCTAGCAGAGCCCGGGCTTCCATCGCCAGGTGGCGCAAGGCAGGAGCGAACGTAGCCATGTTCAGACTCCGTAGAGCACGATCTTGTTGCCACGCCGGATCCACCGGCCCGACGGGCCGCGCAACCCTTCAACCTCCCCGGCTGCCGCCGCAACGGGATGCCTGGCCGCTTTTGGAGCCAGTGACTGCACCGCTGCCCTAACCGCTGCATGGGCCGCGCCGGGAGGATCGACATGCGCTGGAATGGCGGCCGCCTTCTGCCCCGTGGTAACGGCCAACCGGACAAAGCGTCGCGCCTGTTCAAAGGCCTTATCCTCCGGTTCCAACCCTTCCAGTTCCAGCTCGAACAGCCCTCCCAACGCCGATCCCAAGGCGCCACCAATGGCTGTGCCAATCCCCGGAACGATGGATCCCACTGCGCTGCCCAGGAAGGGCAGAGCCACCTTGGCAATGGACTTCAATTCCCCTTCCACGGCGCTTCCTCGGCTCGGCGATATTTCGTTACCCTTTCCTCCAAACAAACTGCCGATGCCTTTGATCAGGCCTGGCAGAAGCTGCGCACCAAGTCCGATCAAGGCCGGGAGGAAATAGTCCAGTTCCTCTTCACTACCGATTTCCATGAGTTGGGAGGCCAACTCCGATTCCTGCTGCTCGTTGAGAGGCCCTCGCCGTTGGGGCTCGTATTCGGAAGGGACTCGGTCTCGCATATCGCGCTGAGACCACTGGCCTTCGAAGGCCTCAGGCTCCTTCGCGCCCTCGTTTTCAGATGTATCAATATCATGCATAGGTCATTCCTGTTGAAGGTTACTGTTCTCGTCCGCAAGTGGAGTGGAGTCGCCCGGACGGCGGCTCTCGCAGTAACAGACCGCAGCTACTCACGGCGCCACACCCAACGGTTATGGCGCCAAACCCACCTCCCTCCAGACTGACTTCCCCACTGGCCGGGGGTCCTGCTCATATACCTACCTCGCCAGCGTCCAAACCCGCCCACGCCTCCATACCTACCAAAGCGAAAGTGAGGCATGAACTGCTCTTCGCTCCCAGCCTCTTCCAAATACCCGGGGTGCGGGTATCCAAACCCGTGGCGGGGCCCGAACCCATGCCGGTATCGAAACCCCGGATGCGGTCCAAAGAGGCCCGGCGCATGATGCCGAGCCGCGTGCCGTGCGGCCGTCCAAGCCGACCAACCGCGGCGCGCCCAATGGTGGGTCGTCGAGCTGGCAAATCTCACGAATCGCCGCGCCAGTTCAAACTCCTGGTCTTCCGGACTGAGTCCCTCGAGTTCCAGCCCGAATACCTGCCCGGCCGTTTGGGCGAGCTGGCTGCCAATGCGAGCCCCCGCGGGACCGCCGAAGCGACCGCCGATGGCCGCCCCAACCATCGGCAGGGCTTGGCTCGCGGCGCCTTTCAACACACCAACCAATTGACTGCCGGCGGGTGAGTCGGCAAAGTTTTTGGCGGCGCCGGCTACAGTGTTAACCAAATCGCCCAGGAATTGCTCCAACTCCTCCTCATTGGTAACATTCAAGAGTTCTCCCGCGGCATCGATTTCTTCCTCTTCGTTCAACGGTCCACCCGCTGTCGGCGGGCCCGAGGGCGGGGGCGGGGCTCCGGGTGGTGGTTGATCTCCGTATGAGGGACCACCTTCAGGGGTTTCCTCTTCGTATTGCTCGCTCTCAAATTCCTCCATCGCGTAAGGGTCTGTTGCGTATGGCATGACTGGCCTTTCCTTTAGGTTCTCTACTTTTCGCTTTGCTTTGCGTGATTTGCTCGTTAAACAATCCCGACGTAATTCGTGCTGCTTAAAGCTATAATTGTGCCAGTGGCTTCCAAACGAGTTTCACCGACAAGAAGCGAAGCATGCTTCGTTTCCGAACCCGAACGAGGCCGAAAATGCGAAAACCATTTCGTTCTTCGCCAGGTCCTGGTGAGAATTTCTAGGAACCCTAGCTCCTAAGGCGGCGAGCCTTGGCTGGTTTCGCGCCGATTGCCGACGGCGCGGCGCATTTGCAGGGCGCGATCCGTCACCCGAAGTCTCAAGGCGGCGCGGTGGACGCTGTTGCCTTCTTCCTGCAAGGCAATCTGGATCGCAGTCTCCGCCGCCTGGGCCGTCAGTTCTCGCAAGCCGAGTCCTTGCAACAGTGCCCGGCGAACCGCACGCTGCAATTCGCCGTCGCGCCAGTCTTGCTGCATCTGCGTACAAGCGGGCCGCAGCTCTTCTTCGGGAAGATCGCCGACTGTGATCAGCCCGTCGCCCACGTGACGCCACGCCACGCGATGAATCAGTTGTCGGAGTTCGCGGACGTTGCCGGGGTATTCGCGCAACAAAAGGTACTCCCTTACTGCGGGGTCGAACTCCAGCCTTCGTTCCGGTCCCAACACTTTCTTCAGGAAGTGTTGTGCCAGGGGCAGAATGTCCTCCTGCCGATACCGCAGTGGGGGCAGCTTGCACGTCCACGTAGCGATGCGGAAGTATAGATCGCGCCGAAAACGTCCCTGGGCCTGTTCGGCGAGCAGATCGCGGTTGGTCGCGCAGATGAGGCGGAAATTGACTTGCCTCCAGGTGTTGCTGCCCACGCGTTTGTAAGTGCGCTCCTGCACCACACGTAACAATTCCGCCTGGAGCGGCAGTGGCAGCTCACCCACTTCGTCTAAAAACAGCGTGCCGCCGTCGGCCAGCGCAAACGCCCCGTCGCGAGCGGTCACGGCGTGGGTAAAGGCGCCGCGTTCGTGGCCGAAGAATTCGCTGCCCGACAATTCTGGAACGACCGTGGTGCAATCAAGGACCACGAGTTTTCCTTTGGTACAACGAGGGTCCAATTCATGGATAAGCCGGGCTGCCAATTCTTTGCCGGTGCCGCTCTCGCCGGTAAGCAACATGGACGCGTCGGTGAATCGGGCCGTCTCGATAACTTGGCGAAGGACGGAGAGCCAGGTCGGGCTATGGCCGGCCAGGTTTTCTTTTACGGTCGGCGACGAGAGCAGAGCATCGACCTCAGCGTAGCGCTGGAGGCGAGCGGCGACCGCTGCCGCTGGTTGCCCGAGATCGTCCCAGGCAAACACGTCGGAGGCTCCGGCCTCAATCAACTGCCAGACGGCCGCATTGGTGAGTTGTTCGCGGCGCAAGGACACCGCCAGGAGGCGATGAGAACCCAGCCGGCGATCTTCCCTCAAGAGGGCCAATGCCGCCGGATCCACGCAATCAAACAAAACGAGTTCCGGACAAAGGCTCGTGCGAGCACCAGCCCGACAGACCTTAACCCCCTCCTGGGCTAACAAGTCAGCGACTCCATCGCTTGCTGTCCTGGCGCCTCCGACACAGCAAAGTTGAAGCGAAATCTCGGCCATAAAATCCGAGCTTCCCCTGCACCATCCAGGAGCAGAGAAAAAGTCTATCGCTTAATGAGATTGATACAAATCTCCCTAATAATCTAAGTGAAGAATCTCACCTTTATGCTTCCGCTTGATGGCGCTGGCGCCTTTCGGCGTATAGGCTATTGGCATGAAAGGCGTGGGCCTCTCACCATTCCATCGTTGTCATTGCATTCAGTTCCGGTGTTCAGCTGCATAATAACTATAAGCTGCTGAAAACAAAGGTCTTTGAGAGATCGTTTAGTGACAATCAAGGCGTCGTTATTTTCCTTTTTGAACATTTGAGGGTGCCACACTAGCGTGCTTGCCGTAAAATCGGTTTTGTATCCTTATCATGATCCGAAGTTACCGGTCGGATTATACCGATGTTGTGGTAGGTTAACCTCGTAAAAGGAGGCATAAGTCTCCTTACATAGCATTCTCGTAGTTTGGGGGGTAACTATGCGGACTGAATTATCCATGCGATTAAGCGCACAGACCGCAAAGCACTATAGACTGGAGTCGGAATGACCTTCAGGCTGAATGTAGTCGACCAACCCCCGACCGCGAGATTTAGGCCTGTCCCACGGTAACGGAGAGAAGACGATTGAACCTGTCCTAGGAGGCACATTATAATATGAAAATTGCCAAAAATTCAATCCTTTTATGACGATTTTCTGAGTACGGTGCGAGGGGTGCCGGTAGGTCCGATTCTAGAAGCTTCTCACGCATTGACTGCACACAGCTACACCAAAGCCGCTGGCGACAAGTGCTTGCCCCAAACCTTATTGATATGATCGACGTAATTGCTATAAAGCGCCTCACGCTCTTTTTCCGCACTCGACTTTGGCACTTCGGTGCTTGCGCAGCTGCAAAAGCCTGCCACGAGAAGAGCAAAAGGGCCGATAATTTTCAAGCCGGCGAGCATGTGTTTCATATCTTTCCTGAGCGGTCTTCTGATCGGCCGCGTCAGTAAAGATGTTAATGTACAATATGAAAACAACAACGTTGTTAGATGTATGTAGGGTCCAGTTTGCCTTCATCCGATAAGTGGCGAGGGAATTCAATTGGAAATTTGAGAAATAGTGATAGCGAAAGGGTCAAAACAGCGACGGTCACGAAAAAGTCATGACAAACAAGGGTCTTCCGAAATTTCTGCGAACCGGTGTTCAGAAAAGTTACTTCACGCTTTCCGATGCTGAGCGCCAAGTCCTCTACACCGTTCTCGAGAAATTCTGCCTGGCCAGTCTGAACCGATCTTGGTGGGAGGAGGAGACGCGCTCGAACCAGCATTGCGGCTGATGACCGTTTATCGCTTGGGTCGATGCGGTGCAAGTGAGGGGAGCAGAAAATCAGGAAGTCTGCCGCACTTTGAGTCCGCGGTTCGAACGCATCTGGCTGGAATCGAAGAGGCGTCTGCTCGAGTATGTCGCGCAGAAGCCGGCCAATATCGGACTGCGCCCAGTATGCTCTTCGCCTTTACGATTGGGCGAAAAAGTACCTCTCGGTCGGGACCAAGCGCATTTCTTTGGAACAGCTTCGAAAGGTGCTCGGGCTGGATTCGGTACGCGATGCTCACGGAAATATTATCCGGCGAGCGCCATTACCGGTCTGGGCAAACCTGCGCCAGCGAGCCTTGGATACGGCGGTCAGGGGAATCAACGCCAAGACCGACTTGCACATCCAAGTCGAGTCGCTGGAGCGATCCGCGCATCGGCGGGTAACTGCGTTGACTATTTCCATCAAAGCTCGAGCGGTAATCAAAAAGAAAACGTAGCGGCTAGAACCACTCATGCCACCCGATCTCGCGAACCAATTCAATCCTTTAGCGTGCCAGGCTGACTTTACCTACGCTATAACCCCAAAGACCGTTGAGATTCAGGACACCGGCAAAGGCAAAAAGTCTGTCGGAGACGATCTGGAAGCGGTTCTGCGCAAGATCGAGTATTGGCACCAAGCATCGATCGCTCGCTACCGCATCAGTTACCGGAGTACTCGAGGAACCGAGCACCTAATCGAATGGGACGGGAAAACGGCATGAGCGCGGCGCTCACCTGAATGAAACAAGCCGAAGCAGCCAATTTTTCTTTCATTGAACCGATGAAGGCGCTCCCGGTCATAGACCTTCCGGTTGGCGATTGGCTCTAAGAACTAAAGTTTGACGGCTATCGGGCTCTTGCCTTCAAGGCTGGTAAAGAGGTACGGCTCATCTCACGTAACCGCAAGAGCTTCAACAATGATTACCCCCCGCTTATCGACGCCTTGAAATCGTTGAGTGCCAAACAGGCGATTATCGATGGCGAGATCGCCGCGCTTGACGATGAAGGGAAATCCTCTTTCCGGCTTCTTCAATCATACGGCAAAGCGAAACAGACCCCGCTCGTCTATTACGCTTTCGATCTGCTCTTCTTAGAGGGAGCCGATTTGCGTGCCCGACCCCTTGTAGAACGACGTCAACTGCTGGCCGGGGTGCTCAAAAAAGCTCCACCCAATATTCGCTTCTCCGAGGAACTACTTGGCACGAAAGAAGAGCTTCTTAAAGTGGCGCAGCAGTTCGAGCTTGAGGGGTTGATGGCCAAAAGACCTGATTCGCTCTACGAGAGTGGCAGGCGCAGCGGTGCCGCCGGGAACGACACAGTGTAGATGGGGATGATGAAGCAGGTTAGATCCCCAAGTATGGAGTACAGCGAAAAATCCGATCTCTGCGCCCAGGTGCTTGGGATCAGTGGCGATGGCGAGCAAGGTCTCCGCCGTGGCCTTGAACAGGATGCCGTAGAGCTCTCTCTTATTCTGATAGGCAACGGCTGCAATCTGTTGCGGTAAAGTGAACACAACGTGAAAATATTGGGTATTTAAAAGTTCGGCCTGACGATCCTTGAGCCATTGAGCCCGGGCAAGGGACTGGCATTTTGGGCAGTGTCGATCCGAGCAGGAGTTGTAAGCGTTGCGCCGATGGGCGCAGTGGTCACACTGCTCAAGATGGCCGCCGAGAACAGCAGTCCGGCAGACTTCGATCGCGGTCAGAACCCGGCGCTGCGCCATCGAAAGCGAAGCGCCATGTTCTTGACGATAGGCTTCGCCGTAGTGGCGAAACACATCTGCCACCTCAAGCTTGGGACGATCCATGTCCCGGGGCTAAAAGTACTGTACTGGAGCGGACTTGGGTTCAGCGGCGACGGGCTGTGGGAGCAGATCGAGGGGGCTGGTAGTCGAGCACACTTTGCTGGTGGCGATGCGTAAATAGCGGGACGTGGTAGCCAAGCTGCGATGTCCCAGCAGGAGTTGAATGGTGCGCAGGTCTGTCCCGGATTCGAGCAGGTGGGTTGCAAAACAGTGCCGAAGCGAATGGGGCGTGATCGGTTTGACAATGCCGCAACGTTGATGCGCCTTCTGGCACGCATGCTGTACCGCCGCCTTGCTGATATGCCCGCCGATTTGATCGCCCGGGAAGAGCCAGTGCTTGGGCCTGGTTACTGGCCACCAGTTACGCAGGATTTGCAGCAACTTTGGAGAAAGCATGACATAGCGGTCTTTCTGGCCTTTACCTTGTTCGACTCGAATGACCATTCGCTGGCTGTCGATATCGGTGACTTTCAGGCGGATAGCCTCAGAAATGCGCAGCCCAGCCGCATAACAGGTCGCCAAGATGGTGCGATGCTTGACGCTCTCTACGCAGCTCAAAAACTGCAGGACCTCCTCAAGACAATAGGCAACTTCTGAGGCTTCTTCGGCGTCGGGATAATTTCTTCCAGGCTCCAATCCTTATGAAGCGTGACTTTGTAGAGGAATCGAAGAGCGGCTATCGCGGTGAGGATTGAACTGGGAGCCAGTTTCTTTTCGTTGGTTAGATAGACCTGGTAAGAGCGAATCTCCTCAGGGCCCAGTACTTCCGGTGATTTAGTGAAATGGCGCGCAAACAGAGAAACCTGTTGCACGTATGAGTCTTGGGTATGCGGTGAAAGATTCCTCACCTGCATGTCCTCGGTCATGCGTCGTCGAAGCGATGTCATGGAAGCTCTTTCGCTACTGAGCTTCGCTGCAAACAGCTTTCCCGAGCACGCGCAACGGTACCTCCGCATCTTGCCAACGAAGTTGAGTACCTGAGTCGAACTCGCTACGCTCGCCAGGTCACTCTTGAGAGGTCGCGCTACCAGATACCGCGCAGCGGTTTAGTCCAACTGTGATTATGTTGGGCTCTTAGTTATGTGACGCTCGTTCTCGGGAGGGGCGTAAACGGAGAAGTTTTGAGAACTGAACGTCACATAACCGCGGGCTAGATTTGAGCGAGGAAGGACATCAGATCAGGATTATCACGCCAGGGTGTTGTTGGCCGTATGCTCTTGATTGCACACAGACCAAGAGCTTTCGCCTTCATTTGAAGATCCGTTTCGGCGTAGATGTTGGTGGTGTTAATCGAGACGTGGCCGAGCCATGCGCGGATAGTGTTGATATCGACTCCGGCGCGAAAGCAGATGGGTGGCTGTCGTATGACGAATGGTATGAGGCCCGATCCGTTTCTTGCGTATCTCCGGCGCGCGATTTGCGGCGACAAGCGCATATCGTGCCACGATCTCATGGATGCCGAAGCGCGTCAGAGGATCGGATCGGCGATTCAGGAACACTCGCTCCGTGCCACTGCGTCCGGCAACGAGATTTCTGAGCGTAAGGGTTGTGGAAGCCCAGAGCGGACAGATGCGAAGCTTGCCGCCCTTGCCGTGAAGGCGCACCGAAAACAACTCACCGTCTGCTCCGCTGCGCAGACTCAGATCCTCGACGCATAGTTGGGCCGCCTCTTGCGCCCGTGCTCCTGAGTTATACAGAAAGAGCAGTAAGGCTCGATCCCGACGGCCAAGTTTTGTAAGCAGACTGGGAGCATCCAACAGAGCATCGATTTCCGGCTTTTCCAGATAACAGACTGGCACCAGGTCGACCTGCTCGACTCGCTCCACCCATCGCCCGCGCCCGCCTCCGCGGTAATCGTACTTTTGCTTCCCTCCATCGATCCCGAACGATTCTGCAACAATGAGCCGAAAGGCGCTGAAGTACTCCTCCAAGGTACTTTCCTCCCCCGCGTTAGTCTCTCGAATCCGGTCGAAGAAATCGGCAACCGTAGCAACACTTTTCGCCTTGGATTTCTCCGCAGATTTAAACTGCTCCCGGGTTGCCTGCCAGCCTTTCGAGACCAAGCCCGCGTAAATATCCCTAGCTCTGGCGGCAGCTGCGGCTTTGTTCCCTGTATAGAGCGAGAAGTTTTCTCGTTCTCCTCGGAAGTGAATTCGCACAGAGTAATGGCGCGACGTATATTGCTTTCCGTCTCGAGTGTACTTTGGAAGAAAGACCCTGTCTTGCCAATAGCGGACATCATTTTTGGCAAATCTGGCCATGCACCCAGAATAAACGAGGAGAATGCTTAGGCAATGCTTAGACAATTTTTTTGTGCAGCTGTGATCCGACATGCATCGCCATGTGCCGAACGCTCGGCCCGCAGATCCCCTCTGGGTCAAGGCCGAGCACCTTCTGGACGGCACATGTCGGATCATAAGGGATCACAGCGAAACGGCGGAGAAGAGAATTTCTAATCCGTGGGTCGTGGGTTCGAGTCCCGCAGGGCGCGAAGTGACTTGCAGATCGTCCCCTATAAAGGATTCGCGGTGGATATTTGCTGGTGTCGGCTTTCTCCGATATCCCGTAAACCTCGCTATTGGGACCGAACAGGATCGATTTGCCAGACTTCAATGCTGCTTCGGCCTTGAGGCGAGTTCTGTTGCAGTTCCGCACATGCTGAACACGAGCAAAGCACAACGCCGAAAATTATGATCTTAAGTGCCATGGACTTTAGCCCAGGGTGAAGTCCCGCGTCCGCGGGGCGGAACCCTGGGAAAATAAATGATTTTATAGAGTTCGGCCCTGAGGGGGCCAGCGAAATAGGGATATTACGAAGAGTTTCGCTATGTGCTGCGAACAACGAAGAGAATCCGCACAGAAGCACATGGTCTTCTGTGCAAATCCGCTCTGTACCATTCTTAGAGCAGTGGCTTACTCTCCGGCAAAGATTTCTTCGAGCTTTCGCCTCATGATTGTGGCGTCGGCGTCGATTCCAGTCCAATACTTGATGCTGATAACACCTTGGTTGACGAGCATGCCGAGCCCATCCACAATTGCGCAGCCGCGCGCTTCAGCATCTTTGATGAGATGGGTCTGAGGTGGGTTCGGAATGACATCCGCGACGATCATCGCGGGCACGCACCTCCAGCGGAAACAAGCGCCCGAACAATCGTGGCAGCCGCCCGCGTCACAGCGTGCCCATGATCGAGAGATTCGGCTCGCTAAAAGGGGGCAGATCTGATTCGATTCGGCAAAGGGAAACGAGATGGTGTTTCCAGTTTACCGAAGCGGGCACACGGAACTCCCAGGAGCAACGCTGATGCGCTGGGTTTTTGCGCTCCTTTTGAGCTTGGGGTGTTCGATCAGCTCGGCTCAGATCGAGCCCAATGCCGGTCACTGGAAGACCTGGGTGCTCTCCACAGGCAACCAACTGCGCCTCCCGCCGCCACCCGACGAGGCGGCGACGCGGGAGGAGATAGCGCAACTAAAGGCCGCAGCAAAACAACGCGATGCTGCGACCATTGACCAGATAATCTGGTGGAACGCCGGTCCGCCTGGCTATCGTTGGACCTCTATCGCAATTCCTCCTGGTCCGACAAATGCCACCCTCCATTCGCGGATCATGGCGCTCCTGTCGGTGGCGATTTATGACGCGACGATCGCAGCCTGGGACTCCAAGTACGCTTTTAACCGGCTCCATCCAACCGCGTTTGATCCGTCGCTGACGGCCGCTCTACCGAATCCGCAAAGTCCCTCGTACCCAAGCGAACACGCCGTAATTGCCGGCGCCGCCTCCACGGTCCTCGCTTATCTATTCCCCGACAAAGCTGCCGATTTCAGTGCCCGGGCCGAAGAGGCAGCCCGGGTGTGGGTCCCGGCTGGGCTAAATTACCCCAGCGACGTGAAAGCCGGCCTTGAGCTGGGCCGAGCGGTAGGCGCTCTGGTCGTCGAGTGGGCGAAACATGATGGCTCCGACAAGACCGGCCCGGTGGATATTCCCCCAGGACCTTGCCGATGGACGGGCATCAATCCAGTCGCGCCCTTCGCGGGAACCCGCAAGACTTGGGTGCTGACTTCAGGAAGCCAGTTGCGCCCGGGGCCGCCACCGGATTGCAACTCTCCTCAAGGGCAAGCCGAACTGGCTGAGGTGCGCAACTATCCTAGAACCTTTGACAGCAACGCAACGGCGTTTTACTGGCAATCGGGCCGGTCGAACTGGAACACCGTTATCGATCAAAAAATCTTCGAGTATCGCCTCGACGTAAATCCACCACGAGCGGCGCGCGTCTATGCCCTGGCGTACATCGCAGCTTATGACGCGACGGTAGCATGCTGGGACGCAAAATACACCTACTGGGCGGTCCGCCCCTTTATGCTGGGAGTGACTCCGCTGTTTCCCACGCCCAATCATCCCAGTTACCCGGCCGCGCACGGAAGTTTCTCTGGCGCAATCTCGGCTACTCTCGCTTCCCTGTTTCCGCACGATGCCGTTGCTCTCAATGCTTTGGGCCAAGAAGCCGGCGAGTCGCGGCTCTGGGCCGGCATTCACTTTCGCAGCGACATTGACGCCGGGCTGGCGCTCGGCCGCGCGGTGGCTAACCTTGTGATCGAGCAAGCCAAGAGCGATGGCTCCCAATGATGGAGGAGTCAGCCGTAGACTTATGACTTAACCCAGATTCCGAAGTCGTGCTCGTCCTTCGTCGTCGTGCTCGTGCTCGATCTGAGATTGTCGAAGATACTCCAATCACACATCGATCACTCGGCCGAAACGGTGACGACCGGCACCATCTTGTACCGTTCTTGCTCTGGTATGCGTCGTTATACTTTTCTTTTGGGTGGCTTTAGCCGCGATGTAGAGCATGCAAGTGACACCAAGCCAGGTGTGTGACCAATGAGTTTGGAGATTTGTCCAAAGCTCTAACAGACTCAAAAGCAGTATTGCTGCTACCGTGGGAATAATCGAAAGCGGAAGAACCAAAATGAGGGCCACTCCGATCGACATTGCTTCGCGACGCATATAAAGCAGGCAATCTTCGTTGGTTCGGATAATGCCGTATTTCATGGCAGGAACATTGCAGACAAGGTGAACGAGCATGAATACCCAGAAGCATTGGAACCAAAGAATATTAAAGTACCCTAGAAGGCACCACGAAGCGGTTGCCCAAATTGCAGCGTCAATAACGCTCCAAAATGTAACCCAAAGCAGGAACACAAATCTCATAACCCGGGACGCATGCGTCTACAAAAGACTCTTTGTACGGCAGATTGTGGGCCAACTTGAGGCGCCACCTGTGCGGCCTCTTTGAACGTCCCCCGATTTGGCGGATATGGAAGCCTAAAAATCCGCGGACGCTTGTAGTTGGTCCGATCTTTACGCTCCAAGCGAGGGGGGACTCTAACTCATTCAGGATAAGTCGATTACGACGGGAGCCAACGATGTCTCAATCCGCTTGATCAAGAACTCAGTTTCTTTGTCGACGGCTTGATTCATCTGGCTTTTTAAGGCTCGTTTCGGCGGCCACAATCGGAAAATTCGTAGTTGACGCAGAGTCCCTTGCAGTCATGGTACGTCGCGTCGAGCACCAGGCTTGTGGTATTTCCGGCGATAGTCACTGTCGCGACCGCTGCTGAAGTAAAATACTTCACCATCAGGTACGGCGTCAGAAATGAGCTGACCGTTCGCGTAGTAGACAACGACCAACGTCTTCTCGCGGTTTGGAGATGGATCGGTACTCAGCGTGTCGTTGTTTACCCGGAAAGGTTCGCCATAGTCGGCGAACCGTTGAACTGTTTGTGTAACGTCAGCACCGGCACCGTCGCCAGAACCATAGTAGGCTGACTGAACCCGGATGCTCTGACCCATGGAACAAAGAACTCCAATCAGAAGGCATGACAGCGCCAACAAAGGGGACCAAAACGCTTTCATATAGTGCTCCTAGAAAAAGACGAAAAACGCGGCCTAAATCATCAATGAATATTCTCGCTACGAGGCAGGCCAATGCAATGTCGGCCAGCTCTCGGTTGGCCGTCGCGACACCGGGTCTACCTTTTAATTGAAAACGACACCTCCCCTATTGAATTACGCGGCGCATTGGTGCGTCCAATTCTGAGCTGGCCAACCCGTCAACGGCATCCGCCACGGAGTTGTCTAACAATTAAGCGAATCAGCTATGAGAGTCGCGACCAAATTAGCGATCGCCCTGTCTACAATTGCGCTATGTACGACACTAAGCGCTCAGCAGACGGCGGTGATTATTAGTCTTACCGAGCAGACGGCTTACTTGCTTGAGGATGGCCAGGTCGCCTTCATTTCGCCGATTGCTTCAGGTAAGGAGGGTCGGGACACACCGACCGGGAGCTTCGAGGTCATCAGCAAAGACTTAAACCACGAGTCCCGAAGCTACGGTCTGGTCGGTGACTCCCACGGCAGAATTATCAATTCAAATGCGACTCCGAGCTCACATGTCCCTCCGGGATGTCACTATATTCCCGCTCCAATGCCGTACTTTATGGAATTCCGGAATTGCGTCGGGATGCATGCGGGTTATCTACCTGGCTGTCCGGCGTCGCACGGTTGTGTTCGGATGCCGAGAGACATGGCGGCTGAATTTTTTAGCCGGGTACGGATCGGCACACCGGTGAAAGTGATCGGCAGCGCCAGAAACGTAACGCGCCTCAGGAGAGCGATCCCGATCATTCAGCTTGGCGATTCGAAGTATGCCACAGCCTATTCTGATCCCAGGCAGGTACCTCGAACTGCCAACAATTCAGCGCGAGTTAGGAGAGCGATTCCAGTCGTTCAGCCTAGCCGTTCCCAGTATGCCACAGTATGGATAACCAAATCCCGCAAGACCCTTATCAAATACTAGCGCGCGAACGCAGCCATGAGGATGCAAGGCAAACCGTCGCTACCAACAGGATGCTTATCCAGAGCCTGATAATAGTTAACGGTGTTGCGGCGACCGCCGTCCTGACCTACTACGGTGCCCATAACGCTTCCGGCCCGGGTAAGTCGGCGGCTCTCCTGACGATTATTCTTTATTGTCTCGGGGTCTTTACCGCCATTTTCGCGGGTCTTTATGTCAGGCGAACAACTCAAGACTGGTCAAGTTTCTGGGAGCTTAAGTCTTACCCCGACATGGCTGAGCGGGAAAAAGTCATGGAAGGACACCGACTGCAGGCGATCAGGAGTAAGCGCTGGTCGACCGGGCTGCTCGTATTTAGTGAACTCTTCTTTCTCGCTGCCAGCTTATGTTTGGCTATGTCCTTGGGATAGAGTCTCTTTAAGAAATCGGTCAATCTGGATCGATTCAGCTGCATCCGGCCTGGCCGTTCCTGCCAGCCACGTGCTCAGCATGGTGCCAGTGGTACCAACGCGCATTGCGATTTGATAAAAGCTCAGATCGGAAGTTTCAACGAAACGCTTTAGCCTCTCCATTAGCGCTCCCTCGCCCGGTTCCTCTCTCTCCTTGGAATGTACAATCGAGGGCATGATTTCTTTCCGCAATTCGCGTCAGACTGGGGCCGTTGGATGTGTCTTCCGGCCCCGATGCGCCGGTTCATCAAAACGCTGAGGATTCCGGAGCATCGAAGTAACCCGATGACGAGCCCTGCGCGCAGCGCCGGCACCCCTAGCCCAACATTCAGGGAATAACCGGATGGCTCAACGCTTATATTTGCGGCAGAATTTCCGTTTATTTCAGTGTTTGGTGCTTATGCTGCGGGACGAGATAAGAGGGCGGAAAATCGCCAAAGACGTGCATCTTTGCTATGTCGAGAATGCCACGAGGGGCCTCGCCGTGCACCTGGTCTGCTTGAAGCACGGGGAGAAATTTGTTGTCATTTTTCAAGAGGCGGCTGAGCTCTTCAGGCGCGGTTTCGTTCGAGACCAGATTCCAGAGCAGGAATTCGGGCATCGGTTTATAAACGGGAAGAGCCTGACGGACCTAATTCACTCGGCAGAGGACGGGGGCAATTAGGGGTCAGCCGTTGACTTATGACTTAAAACTCTCCACCTACGTTGAACCCGGCATTCCGGAAGGCGACGCTGCGAACCGTCGTCATCGATGACCCTTTTGGGTAATGGCATTTATACGGTTAATTACTTAAAACACTTGCAAGTATATGAAATACGGCTGGCACCGGCGAGCCTGGATGCGCTCGTTGATCTTGTTTTTGAGCTTGGAGTGCTCGACTTCCTTCGCAACTTCACCAACCGAAACGACGGCCACAAGCCTTGCTTCGGCAAAACTGCTTGCTTTAGCCGAACGGCGTTTTGACGAGCTATCTTGAGCCGAGCGGAGGCTTGTAAACTCAGCAACTGACGGTACAGACGAAGATTGCGCAGCACTGGCGGACGAGGAGCGTGTCATTCGTGCCAATCTCCTTACGTGGCTTTGTATAGATCCGGATGTCTCAAAGCTAATAACGAGTCGAGGGGTTTCCATCTCTAAAGCCATAATCAAGGGCAAACTGGCCCTAGAACGAGCAAGCATTTTGCCGGCGAGTCGCGGCTCTGGGCAGGTATTCACTTTCGCAGCGACATTGACAGCGGGCTGGCGCTCGGCCGGGCGGTGGCCAACCTTGTGATCGAGCAAGCCAAGAGCGATGGCTCGCAATGATGAAGGGGTCAGCCGTTGACTTACGACTTAAGCGTCGTGAGTTTTTCGGGGGGATGAATCATTATTTATCGGGCAACCTCCGCACAAATCAGACAATAGCCAACCCGACAAGGCCACGACGACTCCGCCACCACGAGATTCCAGTCATAAGTAAACGGCTGACCCAGGCGATGCCTGGATTTGTTAGGCTAACGATCGCCCGATAGCTTGACTCGCGATCATCGGACCTCCCAATGAACGCGATCATCAGGAGGAAACACGAGACGGACGCGTCACTTTCGGCTTTACACCCAGTTCAAAATTTCATAAAAACAATAAATGAAGTCGCCAAAACCCGGGAAGCCAAAAGGCATACTCATAGTATGCCCAACTGCTACTTTTCTCCCTGCTATAGAATGAAGAAGATTACGCTATTTCTTGCTGCACTGTTTATGGCCATCTACGCTGCCAGAGCGGAATGCGATAACACAGCGGTGTCCGCTAATGATGATCAATTTACGCTCGTACTTGACAGCAAGGGAGTACCTGCTGTCAATGTCGTGGGATTCTGCGAGGCCTCAGACTATGTCATCGACACCTTCGTACTCGCAGTATCCTCTGAAGACAAAAAGACTCATCTATATCTGCACGAGCTCATCGCGCCGAATAAAGCGAAAGGAGCGCCGATCGGCACAGGATGGTTAAGATTTAACGAGGATTTATCTGGCTGCACCGAATTACCATATGCTAAACCACACGGTTCTTGCGATCAGCCAGGCGATTTCACGCGGTCGGTGGGAACAGGATCGGGACTTGGTGGCCCTAGCAAACCGACAGCAACGTGCGCGGGCTTTGAATACAGGATATGTGGTCATCGCGATCAGGTAAAGTATGACGCCATTAGCCCACCACCGAACAAATAGAAAGAAATAGAACCGGCTAAAAGGGTTGCTGAAACAAGATTCCCTGTCAGCCGCTAGTGATGATCTCAGAAATTTCGGAGCGCGTCCTCGACCGCGTTTAAGCGGGCCTGGTCGACAGCCCCTAAGGTAAAAGTTTGTTTTTTGCGAACTAAGATATCTCGCGCTTGCGTGAAGTACATGCGAATCTCTGCGGGTGATGCATCCGCAGTGAGTCGAAGGGTGCGAGCGATTTGAAGACAGTTAAACGCCAAGGCGGATTCCCACTCAGCGTGATGCGGATGCTCGCTCAACAACCGGTCGAATATTTGGAGAGAGATGCGAAAATTTGTTAACGCCTCGCTAAATTGTTCCTGTCCGACCAGTACCTCGCCCAATTTTTCGTAGCAAGAGGCTAAATTGCTTTCGATATCAGTATCGTTGTGGCCCTGCGCAGACAGCTTTTCACCACGTTTTACGGCGCTGCGACAACTTGCTAATGCCGGCTCATAATCTCTCTGAGCAATTAAAACGCTGGCTATCTTTTCCTCGTTTTTGGCGACCTCCATCTGCCACCTGGCGTCCTGCGAAACCGAACTCGCCCGGATTGACATTGCGTTCCGGTACATCCTGAGTGCATCGGGGAACTTCCCTTGAGCCTCCAGCACGTCACCTGCCGTTTCGGAAACTTCCGAAAGATCCTCCTGCCAATCTTTGTTATTTTGATCTTTTTCCTTAAGCATCTGAGCGATCCGGAGCGCCTCACTACAACTCTCCCACGCCCCGCGAAAGTCGCCACGGTCCAGCAAAACAGAGGCAATTTCAGCATGGATTACCTCAAGATCGTGCTGATTTCCAGCGTTCGTCTCGTCTCTTTTGGCCAACTCCTGTCGAAGAGAAAGAGAGTCACGATACATCTTCAAGGCGCCCTCTAAATCACCTCGCGCATTTGAACAGTTACCGAGATCCTCATAACTGAGAGCCAAATCAATTTCCCAATTCGCATTGGTCGGATCCTGGCTAAAGAGTTTTCTACGGACATTGAAAGACCTTGTATAACTGGCTAGCGCTCCATCTAAATCTCCTTTGCTGCTCAAGATTTCGCCGACCTGTTCCTCGCTTACTCCCATGTCGCGCTGCCACTCCGTGTTGTCCGGTTGTTGAGTCCTGAGTGCCTCGGCGGTCGATAGCGAATCGCGATAATATTTAAGCGCGCCATCGGAATCACCCTGGGCATCTAACGCTTCGCCTACCCTGACGTTAAGAAGCCAGATTTCACTCTGCAGGACCGTGCTTTTCGGATCCAGATCGTTTAGCTTCCTGGCAATATCGAGCGATTCACGGTAGTTTTTCAGCGCACCGGGTAAATCTCCTTGAGCTTTCAAAATAAGCCCAACTTTTTCCAGGCTCCGCACCAACTGGCTGTGCCACTCTATATTTTGTGGTGATTGCTGAATAAGCTTCTCGCGGATATCGCGAGCTTCCTCGTAGTTCTGCAGTGCGTCGCCCACTTTGCCTTGCGAATCGAGCACGTTTCCAATTTGCTGAAGATTAACCGCTTCGTCCGCCCGAAAAACCAGGTTGCTCGGGTCCAGTGTGACCAGCTTCTTCCGGATCTCCAAGGCGACCTGGTAAAGCTTTAGGGCTTCAGCTGGTGCTCCTTGATCGAGGAGGACGTCGCCGTAGTTAACCAGCGCAATACTATGTTGCCGCTGAATCTCTGGGCTGTCGTCGCCGCCAGCAAGCGAGTTATAGTAATCTTGCACGCGTTGATTAACGTCGTTTAAAAGATCCAATCGGCCAATCGGCTTCAACTTGTCACGAAGGGCGACGGTCATAAAGTTGACCAACTTTTCGGCTTCGCTACGGGCCAGACTTGCTCGCTTGGCCGCTTGGTCCGCCACAACTTTTGCTCGTTCCGCCCGTCGATACTGGCGGAAACTGATTAGCCCGAAAATGACCGCCGCCACGAGCGCTGCGGTTATACCGGACATCACCGCATAACGAATCCGTTCCTGGATCCGTTTGCGCCGCTTTTGCTCGGCGATGCTTGCCTGGACGTAATCCGCCTCTTCCTTGCTGAGCGATGAGCCGAAGTCTTGGGCAAGCTTTTCGCTTTCCGCCAGAGGGAGTCCCGGTCCAAGCAGATCATCCTTTTGCTTTCCGCGACCGAGCCAGAGCCTTAGACTGGAATCCAACCGGTCCCGCATCCTCAGGAACTCGCGGTTCTCGGTCAGCCAATCCTTGAGACGTTGCCATTCCCGCAACAGCGCTTCATGTGCCACCGAAACAGTAATCTGGCCATGCGGATCGGTATCCGCCACGAACAGCCGTTTCTCAATGAACAGATCGATGAAGCCTTTCGTTCCGGTTTTCCGGTCGTGGTTCGTCTCCCCTGAGGCGGCGAAGTCCCGGTAAGCAACCGTTCGCCGGTTGGGCACTTCCTCTTCACCTTGACCCAACGTGACCAAATGCCGCATGACCACAGGGAAAGCCTTCTGTTCATCCGGCGGCAACGAGCTGAATACCGTTTCGGCATGCCTCGCAAGCGCGCCTTTCAATTCACCTAGTTCGCGATAGTCCGACCACCGGAGCAAGCCATCGCCTCGGGCGCTCTGAGCGTCGTAAAGCAAGGACAGAACATACTCGAGCAACGGCAAGGATTCTGGTGTGACAGAGGCGGCATCAAGCAGCGCTTGATCCAGACGTTGGCCCGTCTCCCGCTCCTGCTCGAAGCTGAGACCAGCTGACTCCGCAGGTAGCCGGATCATGTTCCGAATCTCCGCAGGCGTCGGCGGCCGAAGATCGAATTTGCCGCGCGGCTTTGAGAGTTCGACTAAATCCGGGAATTCTTGATACGAAGGGTAAAAGTCACTTCGCAGCGCCGCCAAAACAAAGACTCTACCGCTCCGAACCAGACCGCCAAGCGCAGAGATATACCTCTGCTGAACCTCCGATGAAAAACCACTTGTGAACAATTCCTCCAACTGGTCCACCACCAATACCAGGCGCGCCTTAGGCAACCCGAGCTTTTCTGTCAGTTGCCGAGTCTCGTCCGCATCCTCCGATCTTTCCGCACCCCGCAACTGCCGTTCTCTTTCTTGCAAGTAATGGGAAAAATGGATTTTCCATTCGCGCGCAGTGTGTTCGAGTGCGTCCCGAACTCGGAAAGCAACGCTATCGGAATGTTCCCTTAATTCGGCTGCAAGATCGCGGACCGCGTTCCTTGATTCCGGATCCTGCAGTCCCGGTAAAGCCGTGGCCTCGAGCAGCGCACCCGCCAAGGCATCGAAGCAATCGCCGCTGCCTCCGCCGGCTCCGGGTCGAGTCAGCGCCCACCGCCAGAGACCGATCCCTTCAATGGATTCGGGTCGAGTTAACAACGGCAGTACACCCGCTCGCAAAAGAGAACTTTTTCCTGAGCCGCTCGCGCCTACAACCAGAACGAACGGGCGTTGCACCCTGGCTTGCTCTTCCAAAGCTTCCAACACTTCCCCGATCGCTTTCATTCTACCGTGGAAGATGGGCGCGTGCTCGAAACCGAAGGCGTTCAGTCCACGAAACGGGCTGGATTTCCACCGGCGAACTTTGATGCTCAAGGTGTTCCGTCCGATCTCCTCCTCTACCTGAGCCGCTAGAAAATCACGGAAATGGTCCCGGAATAGCTCCTCAAATTCCTCCAGGCTGCGATAGTTTTCGAAAGTACCGGGCAATCTCCCGTCGTGACCGTGCTCCCATTGCGCGAAAAAGTCCTGGACCGAGTCCCATTGCCGGCAAAAGGCTTCCCGCTCCTCTTTCGGCTCCAAAGGCGGCGTCGGATTTGAACGGTTGCGGTAAACCTTCAGCGAGGGAACGCCATTATTCTTATTTGCGTGATCTAAAGCCCAGGCAATTTCGTATTCCGTTCCCGAGCTGGCCAGGCTCCCATCCGGCATTTTTATCGCCGGAGCCGGCTGGGCCTTGAGACGTGACCAAATGATGTAAATGACCAGGTCGAATTCTGCACTGTTCGGGACCCGACCCTGGTAACTCGTCTCGAGAGGAACCCTTTGATATTCCGAAAAATAGGGGCATAAAATCAACGAACTGCCATCGTCCTGTTCGGTCTTCGGCCCACCGGGCTCCAAACCGCGGTCTTCTTCTGCCAGCCGTTGGAAGTCCAAATGAGAATCCCTCACCGCCACGTTGAACTGGACAGCTACCGAGCGGAGAACCCGATCCGCCAAATTTCGCTCCTTCTGCACGTCGCCCGTCGAGGAGACAAACACGCGGATTGTCTTCATTATGGGCCGCCTCGCAGCGATAGAACCCTTTACCGAAGGTAATACCTTCAAAAGTTCGCCTGGCGTCTGAAAACGTCGTCCCGGGTTCTTCCTTAAGAGGACCTCGAGGAGGGCGACGGCTGGCTGTGGGAGGCCTTCGAGCTGTTGAAGCGGCAAGGACGCGTGCTGATGCTGATACATGACCTCGGCGAGAGAGCCGCGGAACGGCGCCTGACCGGCTAGCATGCACCAAAGTGTCACCCCAAGCGAGTACAGATCCGAACGAATATCTGACCCTGTTCCCGCGAACTGCTCCGGGCTGGCGAACTCCGGCGTCCCGGCAAAAGCTCCGGGCACAGAAATCGCCGGTTCAGAAGGGGATTCGTTTGCTGCCTTGGCCAGCCCGAGGTCGATGATTTTGACCGTGGTAATGGCTCCCTGTTCCAAGCGAACCATGATGTTGCTCGGTTTGATATCCCTGTGGACGAGGTCTTGTTTGGATAGCGCCGCCAGCCCGGTGGCGACCTGAGTTGCAATTTCCAGCGCCAACTTCACCTCAAGTCGGTCCGAGCGTTTGATGAGATGCTCGAGGGTCTCTCCCTCCACGAACTCCATCGCATAGAAATAACTGTTCGCGGTTCTTCCCAAGTGTAATACCGAGGCAACGTTCGGATGACGAACGCTGGCCGCCGAGCGGGCTTCGCGCAAAAACCGAAGCCGGGCGAATTCATCACTAAGGTATTTTTCTTTGATGACTTTCAAGGCCACGGGGCAACGCAGATCGACGTCGAATGCTTTATAAGTCACGCCCATTGCACCGCGGCCTAACTCGACCGGCGTTCCATCCTCCTGCCGAGCCAGGTCATAGTGCTCGAATTGATGATTCGCCATTGAAGGTGTGGATGCAGTCGATCCTTCTCCACTGAAATCGCCTGTGTCACAGAACGCTACTCGCAGCATGCATACGGGACAAAACTCGCCAGAATTGTCCGCTGTCAAAGGCGTTTTGCACCTGGGGCACATCCGACTCCGCTCTGGGTCCGGTATGGCGCTCCCAGATCCGGGGTCATCTCCCGAATTTTGCACTCCAGACCTCATGGCTTCATCAGGCGCTCGCTCCGCGCAACAGATTATTCCAATAGAATCCGATTTGGGAGCAGAAATTGCAATTATGGCCGAATTGAATCCCTCGAGAGGATCGGGGATACGCGTCGATGGACTGGCTCGTGCAAGAGTCGCGACTGGGGTCAGCCGTTGACTTATGACTTAAATGAGCCGGCGCCCGAGTACTCAGTGCGCCCACATACGTCCGCTTCACCAACCCTTGCTGTTCCAGGATGGTAAGTTGCCTTGTTCAACCGATTGCACCACCATGATCGAAAGCGCATGAAGAAGACTCCTGACCCTGTTCGAATTGGCGTCCTCGGCTGCGGGATGATCTCACAAGCCGCTCACTTCGAGAGCTGCCAAAAAGCCAAAAACGCGCGGCTATACGCCATCTGCGATGCCGCGGATGACTTGCGGGATCGGATGACGCAGATCTGGGAACCCAAGGTAGCTTACAGCCAATATGAGGAGATGCTGGCTGATCCGAAGGTTGAAGCGGTGATCATCGGAATCGCCGACCAGTACCATGTCTCTGCTGCCGCTCGAGCAATTGAAGCCGGCAAGCACGTGCTGGTCGAAAAACCGCTAGGAGTAAGCGTGGAGGAATGCGTAGGCCTGCTGAAAATGAAACAGGCGGCCCCAAACCTGATCTTTCGGGTTGGCTCCATGAAACGGTTCGATCCCGGCGTAGCGTTTGCGCGCCGCTTCATTGACCAGGAGATGGGAAGCCGCCTCGCGCTCAAAGCGTGGTATTGCGACTCAACTTCCCGATATACCGAGACCGCGAATGTACAGCCGTTAGTCGTACAGAGCGCCAGCGCGAAGCGGCCTCCGGGCAACCCCAAGGCTAATCGAGAGTCCTATTATCTCTTGGGCCATGGGAGTCACCTGGTTGATACTGCGCGGTTTTTGGGCGGCGAGATCACCCGGGTCAATGCCAAATTGGTGCAGAAGTATGATGCGTATTGTTGGTTCGTGACGATAGATTTTGCGGATGGCAGCGTTGGCCACCTGGACCTCACGTTAACCGTACGGATGGGATGGCACGAAGGATTTCAGATCTACGGGGAGTTTGGCAGCGTCATCGGCAAGCTTTTTAATCCATGGTACCTGAAGTCTGCCGAGGTGGAGTGCTTTTCACTTAAAGATGGTCAATTTAAACGGGTCCTCGGGGAGGACGCCCATTTCTATCGTTTGCAGGTCGAGTCACTCGCTGGTGCCGTACGGGGCGATGACAATTTCCCTGCGGCTGGGCTTGAGGATGGTCTGGCCGCTATCCGAGTTCTTCGAGCCATCCGCTTGTCTGTACAAAAGGGAGAACCTGTCGCAGTGGCCGATGTTACAGGAGCGATCTGATGAAAATCGGTGCCCGGAAACTCCTCGACGAGATCCAGAATCCACGCCTACGGATTGTGATCGACCCAGCCAACCTGATTGATCCTGGACGCAAACAAGAGGAAATATTGGATGAGAGTTTCGCTTTGTTGGGTGACGCGATTGTCATTGCGCATGCCAAGGATCGGACCGCTGCCTTTGAAGCGTGCGCCGCTGGGAAAGGCATTTGAGGCTAGCGAGACCGCAAGGCTGCTCGCGGAGATAGCACCAGATAATCTCGCCTCTCTGAGGGGCTTCTTTTCTCGAGAGCCGCAAGCCATCACAGCCGCACTACTTCAGGCCATTGCGGCCGATGGGCCCGGCGTTTCGGAGGAAGATCTTCGTAACCCGCATTTCATCGCAGCGGTATCAACACTGATTAAAAGATGGGAGGGTCCGAATGAATCCTGGCAAAAAGTAATCACGCCGATCAGGTTCGAGCGTTGGCTGACGAGATTTCGAGCGGCGTTGTTTGGTCTGTAACCGAGCTGGGAAACGGCTTGGAGAACGCGAGCTCTGCTGCCACAAAAGACTAACTGACCAAACCCAAAACCCGTTCATCACTTGCTATGCGACCTGTTGTTTTCGACACCGATATCGGTACTGATGTAGATGATATTCTTGCTCTGGTCCTTCTCGCTAAGGCACCGGAGCTCAAACTGCTCGGCGTTACGACCGTTTATGGGGACACCAAT
>Ga0213872_10000559_pt1 | contig 28845 bp, 22 predicted proteins | sample VelepicomBERX_R2_FD_160071 | JGI IMG/M metagenome (GOLD analysis project Ga0213872, IMG submission 160071) | Rhizosphere microbial communities from Vellozia epidendroides in rupestrian grasslands, the National Park of Serra do Cipo, Brazil - RX_R2 | ecosystem: Host-associated > Plants > Roots >...
ATGCCCACTTCGCGGGCCACGTTGGTCACCTGGTCGGCGAAGGTCGCCAGCGTGTCGATCATGCCGTTGATGGTGTCGGCCAGCGCCGCGATTTCGCCCGACGCCTCGACGGCGAGTTTGCGTTTCAGCTCGCCGGTCGCCACCGCCGTCACCACCTGGGCGATGTTGCGCACCTGCCCGGTCAAGTTCGCGGCCATGAGGTTCACGTTGTCGGTAAGATCTTTCCAGGTGCCGGCGACGCCCTTCACCTGGGCTTGGCCGCCCAGTTTGCCTTCGGTGCCCACCTCGCGCGCGACGCGGGTCACTTCCGAGGCGAAGGAATTCAACTGATCCACCATCGTATTGATGGTGTTCTTCAGCTCGAGGATTTCGCCTTTCACGTCCACCGTGATCTTCTTCGACAGATCGCCATTCGCCACTGCCGTGGTCACTTCGGCGATGTTACGCACCTGGCCGGTCAGGTTGCCGGCCATCAAATTCACATTGTCGGTCAGATCCTTCCAGGTGCCGGCGACGCCTTCCACCCGGGCCTGGCCGCCCAGCTTGCCTTCGGTACCGACTTCGCGCGCCACGCGCGTCACTTCCGAGGCGAAGGAATTCAGCTGATCCACCATCGTGTTGATGGTGTTCTTCAGTTCGAGGATTTCGCCTTTCACGTCCACGGTGATCTTCTTGGACAAATTGCCCGACGCCACGGCGGTGGTCACATCGGCGATGTTACGCACCTGGCCGGTCAGGTTCGCCGCCATCAAATTCACGTTGTCGGTAAGGTCTTTCCAGGTGCCGCCGACGCCCTTCACCTGGGCCTGGCCGCCCAGCTTGCCTTCGGTGCCCACTTCGCGCGCCACGCGCGTTACTTCCGAAGCGAAGGAATTCAGCTGATCCACCATCGTGTTGATGGTGTTCTTCAGCTCGAGGATTTCGCCCTTCACGTCCACGGTGATCTTCTTCGAGAGGTTTCCCGACGCCACCGCCGTCGTCACTTCGGCGATGTTACGCACCTGGCCGGTCAGATTGCCGGCCATCAGATTGACGCTGTCGGTCAGATCCTTCCAGGTGCCGGCCACGCCTTCCACCCGGGCCTGGCCGCCCAGCTTGCCTTCGGTGCCCACTTCGCGCGCCACGCGCGTCACTTCCGAGGCGAACGAATTCAGCTGGTCCACCATGGTGTTGATGGTGTTCTTCAGCTCGAGGATTTCGCCCTTCACGTCCACGGTGATCTTCTTCGAGAGGTTTCCCGACGCCACCGCCGTCGTCACTTCGGCGATGTTACGCACCTGGCCGGTCAGATTGCCGGCCATCAGATTGACGCTGTCGGTCAGATCCTTCCAGGTGCCGGCGACGCCCTTCACGTCGGCCTGGCCGCCCAGCTTGCCTTCGGTACCCACTTCGCGCGCGACGCGCGTCACTTCCGAGGCGAAGGAGTTCAGCTGATCCACCATCGTATTGATGGTGTTCTTCAGCTCCAGCACCTCGCCTTTCACGTCCACCGTGATCTTCTTGGAGAGGTTTCCCGACGCCACCGCGGTGGTGACGTCGGCGATGTTGCGCACCTGGCCGGTCAGGTTCGCCGCCATCAGGTTCACATTGTCGGTCAGGTCTTTCCAGGTACCGGCGACGCCCTTCACCTGGGCCTGGCCGCCCAGCTTGCCTTCGGTACCCACTTCGCGCGCAACGCGGGTCACTTCCGAGGCGAAGGAATTCAGCTGATCCACCATCGTATTGATGGTGTTCTTCAGCTCCAGCACCTCGCCTTTCACGTCCACCGTGATCTTCTTCGACAAATTGCCCGACGCCACCGCGGTGGTCACCTCGGCGATGTTGCGCACCTGGCCGGTCAGGTTCGCCGCCATCAGATTCACGCTGTCGGTAAGGTCTTTCCAGGTGCCGGCCACGCCTTCGACGCGGGCCTGGCCGCCCAGCTTGCCTTCGGTACCCACTTCGCGCGCCACGCGCGTCACTTCCGAGGCGAAGGAGCCGAGCTGATCCACCATCGTATTCACGATCTTGCCGACGCGCAGGAACTCGCCCTTGAGCGGCCGTCCGTCGACCTCCAGCATCATGGTCTGCGACAGATCGCCGCGCGAGGCGCCGCCGATCACGCGGGCCACTTCGGTGATCGGCTGGACCACGTCGCCGATCAGGCTGTTGATGCTGTCGATGCAGGCCTCCCACGAGCCGGAGGCGTTGGACAGCTTGCCGCGCTGGGCGATCTTGCCTTCCTTGCCGACCCCGACGCTGATGCGTTTCAGTTCGCGGGTCAGCTGGTCGTTGAGTTCGACCACGTCATTGAAGGCTTCGGCGATCTCGCCGTCGATACCAACCAGGTCGAGCGGCAGACGGATCGAAAAATCGCCGCGCTTCAAGGCGCGCAACGCTTTCAACATCTGCTTCGGCTCGAGCGTCTCGGCAATCTGCAGCATGCTATCCCCCTTGAAAACGGATCGCGACGATAGGCGTGCGGACACGCGGTCGCTGTGACCTCTCTGTGACCATCCTATCGGAACGGGGCTTTGCAGCCTTCTCGGGGAATCCCCTAGGGCGACAGGGGAAAAACCTGAGGGATGGCGAAAATCGGGAATATTCGGGGGATTTGGTAAGCCCCGCCGCAAACGAGGGGGAGAGGTGGGGGCAGTTTGCGGCGGGGCTCGATCAGGGTCCGCTGACCTTGATGAACAGATGGTAGCGGCACCGGGACGGGATAGGTACTTAGGGAATTCCTGATATTGACGGAAGGATCTACTTAGATCCCCCCGCTCAAAGCCTGGCGCACCTGTTGCAGCAATTCCTCGGCCCGTATCGGCTTCTGCAGCACGGTTATGCGCTCGTCCGCCCGCACCTTGTTTCCCACATCGCCAAGGCCGGAAATCAGGATCGCCTTGAGATGCGGATTGATCGACCGGGCCTGGCGGACCAGCGCCAGCCCGTCCATCGCGCCGAGGCGAAAATCGGCCAGGATCAGATCGACCGGCCGGGCCGTGCCGAGCAGTCCCAGCGCGTCGGCGCCATTGGCCGAAAACAGCACGTCGAAGCCGTAGCTTTCCAGCATGTCGACGGCTGAAGCGCGCACCACCGCGTCGTCGTCGACCACCAGCACGGTCTTGCCGCGCACCGGTGCCGCCTCCAGCTCCACCGGAAGGGGAAGATGCGAGATTTCGGCCGTGGTCGCCCGCGGCAGGCTGAGGGTCACGCGGGTTCCCTGCCCCGGCCGGCTGTCGACATGGATGTCGCCGCGGTGCTGGCGCATGATGCCCAGGGTCTCGCTGAGGCCGAAGCCCTTGGCTTCCGCGCCGTGCTTGGTGGTGAAATAGGGCTGGAAGGCACTGGCCATGGTTTCGCGATCCATGCCCGGGCCGGAATCCGCGATCGAGATCAGCACATAATCGCCGGCCACCCTCACGCCGGATTCCGCCGGCAAGGTGGCGAAGGCGGTGGCGACTGTGATGTCGCCGCTTCCCTGCATCGCCTCGCAGGCATTGGTGACGATGTTGATCACCGCCTGCCTGATCTGTTCCGCGTCGGCCTGGGCGAGCCACAGCTGCGAGGCCGGCCGCAATTTGAAGCGCACGCGCGGCCCGGCCAGAACCGCCAGAGAGGGCGCCATGGCCGCCAGCAGGCGGTTGATGTCGGTGGGCGCGCAGGACAGATGCTGGCGGCCGGCATAAGCCAGCAATTGATGGGTCAGCACCAGGCCGCGATCGGCGGCCTGAGCCATGCCGCGCAGCGGTTTTTCGATCGGCTGGTCGCCGGCGCGCCGCTCGACCAGATTGACGTTGAGTCGCACCGACTGGAACAGATTGGCGAGGTCATGGCCGAGGCTGGCGCACAGGCGCGACAGCATCTCCCATTCGCGCGGCTCCTCCCGCGGGTTCGGAGTGTCGGCCAGGACGTCGCGGAAACAGCTGATGGCACCGGTAATGGCTCCATGCTCGGACAAGGGCAGCACGCTGATCAGCAAGGGCTTGAAGAAGCCGTCGGGCCTCTCGCCGAGAATTCTCGCCTCCAGCACCGCCTGGCCCGTCTCGATTACGTGGGCGACCGGCGACACGGCCTGGGGCATCGGCGCCCCGTCGCGGGTGAGCAATTGCCGGAAACCGGCATAGCGCCCCACTTGGCGTCCCTCTTGGCCGCCGCGCGACGGGACGCTGCCCCACAGCTGCGCCGCCTGGGCATTGTAATCGACGATCGTGCCGGCTTCGTCATGGAGGCAGACCGCCAGCGGCAGCCCCTCCAACAACACGCGAACCAAGGTGCCAGTATGCGGAAAGGCCATCGAAACCGACATCTTGTGTTCCTGAATCATCATGCGCTTCGCCTCGATTTTCGGCGGCCTACTGACCCTCCAGCCTAATCAAGGACGGATCGCGTGCGTATCAGGGGATTACCCGAGGGATGCCCGGGAAATCACCGAGACAGTTCAGATTTCGGGGGAGACCAGCCCTTGGCGGATGGCGTAGCGAACCAGACCGGCGATGTCGTGGATGTCCAGCCGCTCCATCAGGCTGGCGCGGTGGGATTCGATGGTCTTGACGCTGGAGTCGAGGCGATGGGCGATCTGCTTGCTCGAATGGCCTTCGGCGATCAATTGCAGGATCTCGCGCTGGCGCGGGGTCAATTGGTCGAGCGGATCGGCGATCTCGCCCATCTGGCCGAGGAACACCTCGATGACCTGGCGCGAAATGCCGGGGCTGAGGAACAGCTTGCCCCGCGCCACCGACTCGATCGCCAACTCCAGCTCGCGCGGGGCGGATTCTTTCAGGATATAGCCCTGGGCGCCGGCCCGCAGCGCCTGCAGCACATGGCGCTCGGTGGCGTGCATCGACAGAACGATGACGCGGACGTCGGGATATTCCTTGCTGATCAGGCGGGTCGCCTCGAGTCCGTTGAGACCGGCCATGGCGATGTCCATCAGCACCACGTCGGGCCGCAGCTTGCCGACCAATTCCAGGGCTTCGCGGCCGTCCCCGGCCTCGCCCGCCACTTCGATGCCCGCAAACTCCGACAACAAGGATTTCAAGCTGGCGCGGATCAGCAGATGATCGTCCGCCAGAAGAAGCCTAATCGGCGCCGAGCGTCCGGATTCGCCCATTGGGAACTCCACCTGAGTGGTCCATAAATTTAACACGAGGACCCCCCACAAGGAAACAGTCGCCCCGTTTTTTTGTAAATATGTTAATCCGATAGGCTCGACGATTTCCCGTGACAATCCGGGGGTATGCCTTGCGATATTGTCCCAAATTTGGCAACAATTATGTTCAGTAATATAGGATTGTTGCACCACCATCCTGAGAGTACCGTCTTTGCATGTTTTAGACCCTGACCCGCAAGGATGACCAACATGACCACGACCACTTCCTCTTCCGTCACCAAGCCCCTGGTTCCGGCCTTCCGTCCGCTGCAGGACGCCCTCACCCCTTATGCCGACCTGATGGTGCGCGTCGCCGTCGGCCTGTTCCTGATGCCGCACGGCGCCCAGAAGCTGTTCGGCCTGTTCGGCGGCTACGGCCTGGCCGGCACCGGCCAGTTCTTCGAGAGCAAGCTCGGCCTGCCCGCCTGGACGGCGGCGCTGATCGGCGGCGTCGAATTCTTCGGCGGCCTGGCCCTGGCGCTGGGCTTCGTCACCCGCGTCGCCGCCGGGCTGATCGCCGGCATGATGGTGGTGGCCGTGCTGCAGGTGCATCTCGCCAACGGCTTCTTCTGGACCAGCGGCGGCTATGAATATCCCCTGCTGTGGGGTCTGCTGGCCCTGTCCTATGTGATCCGCGGCGCCGGCCCGAAATCGGTCGATGCCCTGATCGGAACGGAAATCTGATTTCATCCGTTCACCAACGCCGCCGAGGGACAAGCTCGGCGGCGTTTGCTATTTAAGGCCCCTCATCCACTCTGAGGGGATCCTCATGTCCATCACCCGCATCGATCCCGGCCCGCGCATGAGCGAGGCCGTCATTCACGGCAACACCATCTATCTCGCCGGCCAGGTCGGCACCCCGGACGCCCCGGTCGCCCAGCAGACCAAGGAAGTCCTGGCCGCCATCGAAGCCGTGCTGGTCCGCTGCGGCAGCGACAAGTCGAAGATCCTGTCGGCCACCGTCTGGCTGGCGGACATCGCCGATTTCGCCGAGATGAATTCCGTGTGGGATGCCTGGGTCGACAAGGCCAACCCGCCGGCCCGCGCCACCAGCGAAGGCAAGCTGGCCGCCCCCGGCTACAAGGTCGAGATCATCGTCATCGCGGCCAAGGATTAACAGACCACAGCATTGTCACGCGGCGGACGATAGCGTCGAAGAGAAAAGATCTTAAGTCGTTCTAGTACACTCAGGACGACGAGAAGGATCTTAATATCATGAAGACCATCTATATACTGTCCGCCGCGGTGTCTTCCGCCCTAATGCTTTCCGGCTGCGGATCACATCGCCATGAGCCGCAGGCCGTTTCTGCCTCGAATCCGACTGTGACTTACCGATATCACGGCGACCAGGAGCTTCTGCAGGCGAACCAGAATGCGGTGGGTTTCTGCAATCAATATCAGGCGATGCCGCGCACCGTCCGGATCGAGCGCGGCGATGAACGCCGCCTCGTGATGTTCGAGTGCGTGCCCGCCGCCTCGATGACTTCGGTGCAGACCATCACCCCCAATACGCCTTACCCCTATCGCTCCGATGAAGAGCTGCTCGACACTTCCCGCGGTGCCCAGCGCTATTGCACGAGCCATGGCGGCGAAGCGATCGAAACGGTCACGACGGCGCCCGACGGCAGCCGAAGCGTCACTTATAGCTGTCGCTGAGCCTCAATAGTCGATCTGGTAGGTGAGACCCGCCGAGCTGCCCGGATCGTTCTCGATGGTGGTGCCGGTGGCGGGCGTTCCGCCGCCGGTGCCCAGCGTCGTATCCAACTTGAGATGGCGGGTCAGGTCGATCTGCACCCGCGCCTGGGTTCCGCCCGACATGCCCTGGCGGGTGCCGACATAGACGCCCGGCGCGACATATTTTCCCGCCTCGACCATGGTGTTGGAACCGGTATTGCCGGGACCGGGATTGGTGCTGCTGACGCTCAGCCGGTCGATGCCCAGGGTCTTGCGCACCATGCCCAGCGGATCGAACCCGCCGGTCGCGCCGCTCATCGACGCCACACCCTGCGCGATCGAGGCGATCTGCAGCGGACTTAGCTGCGACATGCTGGAATTGAACAGCAGATGGGCCAGGATTTCGTCCTGCGGCAATTCGGGCGAGCTGGTGAGCTTGATCTGCGGACGATCGGCATAGCCGGTCACCGTCAGAATGGCGTCGATGCCGCCGGAATTGCTCTCGCAGGTGATGTCCAGGGTCGGATCCAGCCCGCCGCCGGGTCCGCTGCCGTCGAAGCCGATGCGCCCCTTGGTGATGGTCAGGGTCTGCCCGGCCAGGCTGAGCGTGCCCTGCCTGAGGCCGAAACCGCCGCCGATGTCCGGATCGTCGATGGTGCCGCCGACCTGCAATTTCCCGCCCATCTCGGCGTCGAGCCCACGGCCGCGCACGAAGATCTGCTCGGGGGCGTCGACGGTCACGTCCAGGGCCAGGATCATGCCGGGCTCCGGCGGCGGCGCGGGCGGCGCTCCCTTCTTCTTGACGTTCAGCGTCGCCACCGAAGGCGGCAGGCTGTCCGGGATATTGATGTCGGCATGGCGGATCCGGACCTTGCCGCCGACCACCAATTTCTCGGCGGCATTCCCCTTCACCGTCAGGTCCGCGTCCAGATCGGCGGTGAGAAGGTCGCTCGCCAGCGGCCGCAAATCGCGCCCGGCGATGGCGATGTCGACCGGAATGCCGGATGCGAACGGATCGACATGGCCCTGCAAGGTGAAACTACCCGGCCCCGACTTGCCGGTGACCTCGGCGAATTGAACCGAACTTCCGTCGGTGCGGAGCGCGCCCTTGATGTCGGTAAAGCGCAGCCCCTGCGCGAAATCGCGGAAGCTGACAGTGTCCAGCGTGCCGGTGCCCGAGATGCGCGGCGAATCCAGCGTTCCCTGCACGCCGCCATCGAGGACGATCCTTCCTCGCGCCTCGCGCCCGTCTGCGGCCAGCAGCGGGTCGAGCAGCGCCAGATCCAGCGAACCCGCCGCGTGCAGGTCGAGGGCGGCATAGGATCGCATCGGCACGGCGCCGGTCACGGCCAGGACACCGCCCTTGCCCGATTCGAGCCGGGCATCGAGATGCGCCACGCCACCGTCGAGATGGGCCTTGGCTTCCAACGACACCGGCGGCGCTCCTGGCCAGCGTAAATCCTTGCCGGCGGCATGGACATCGCCCGAAGGTGCCGCCGGATCGCCCTGCAGATGCGCCTCCATCCCGATGCGCCCCCGCCCGCCGATCAGCGCCAGATCGCCGTTTTTCAAGGTGGCGTCCAACGCCAGGGAGGGTGCCAGCTGTCCATCCGCGTCGAGTTCCCCGCCCGCCACACTCAGCCGAAGCCGCTCGACCCGGGCCTTCTCGCCATAGGTCAGCATGGCGGGTGCCAGCAGCCAGATCGGCTTGCCTGCATAGGTCGCCTGCAACGCCGAGAGCTGCACCTGCTTCTTATCGATATCGGCCCGCGCTTCCGCCGACAGGCTGGCCGGCCCGGCCGAGGTGCCGAGATCCGCCGCCAGCCGCAGCGAGGCGAGCGGATGGCCCAGCAGATCGTCGATGGTGCCGTCCAACCCCAGCCGGTCGAGCCGGCCATCGCCCCAATCGATCCCCGCCGCTTCGGCATGCAGGCTTGCCCGGGCTCCCTTGCCCGAGCCGGCGATGTCGAGCGAAGCCTCCGCCGAGCCCTTCAGCGCGACGCCGGCCAGCGGAGACAGATCGCCGAAATCGGCCATGCGCCCTTGCAGATTGCCGCTCGCCTTGTTGCCGTGCGGATCGAAAGACAGGGTTCCCGACGCTTCGGCGCTCTTCCAATGGGCCTGATCGATGGCGATTCGCAACCCACCGTCGGCAAGCCGTTGCGCCGTGGCCGCCAGCGCCAGCGGCGCGCCTGCCAGATCGCCGCGCGCCTCGATCCGGCCGCTGGGCTTGTTGGGCAGACCGGACGCCTCGACGGTCAGTGAAACCTTTCCCTTCGGCATGCCGGGAAATTCCAGCGCGCCCTCGATCGCGGCACCGGCCTGGAAATTGGCCGCGACGCCGCGCAGCGTGCCCTTGGCGTCGAGATTGCCCGCCATCGGCGCTCCGAGCTGGACCAGATTCCTGATGGACGCGGTCCAGCGCAAATCGAGCTTGTTTCCCACGGTGCCGCTGGCAGTCAGGGCGCCGCGCCCCCGCATGCCGATGCCGGCCAGCTTGGAGAACGGCGCCAGATCCGGCACCTCGGCTTCCACCGAGACGTCCGGCTCGTCGGCCAGCTTGGCCTTGCCCGACAGATGCAGCAGCGGGTGGGCTATCGAGAACTCGACCGGCATCGGGTTGGTATTGAGACGGGTCTCCGCCTTCACTTCGACGGGCGTCGTTCCCAATAGATCGGGCGGCACGCCACTGGCGCGCAACTGGATCAGCCGGGCATCGACCGCCAATTTGCCGTCCTTGCCGCTCAAATCGGCATCGAGCCTTTCAATGGCGGCCTCCGACGAGGTGACGCCCTCGATCGTCAGATGGCCATCGGCCTCGGGCCGGCTGAAGGCGCCGCGCACGTGGGCGTCGAGCTGGGCCGCCCGCCAACCGAGATCGGGCCTCGGCGTCATGGCCGACGCGGTCAGGCCAACCGCGAGATCGAGGCGGCGATGGTCGAAATCGACCTTGCCCCGAGCCTGGGCGCTCAAGGGGCCGGCCTGGAGCCCGAGATCGACGGTCTCGTCGTTACGGGGCCCTTTGAGATTGGCCCGCAGCCGCAGCGCGCCGAGATCGGGCAGATCGGCCAGCCGCGCGATCAAGCCCTGCGCCGGCTCGTCGGCGGTGATTTCGAGATCGGCGCCGCCGCGCCCATAGCCGCCCTCCACGCCATACTCGCCCGCCCCATCGAGCCGCTTGGCCGACAGCCGCGCGCTGAGGCGGGTCGGCGACGGCACATTGGCGGTGCCGGTCAGCGACAGGCTGGCAGGCGCGCCAGCCACCGCTTCGGCCAGATCGAGCCTCAGCACTTGGAGCTTTTCCAGCGAAACCCGTACCGGCAGATCGAGGCCGCCCGAGGAGGAGGATTTGTTTTCCTCCTCGACCGGCTGCCGCACGATCTGGATGTGATCGACGGACAAAAGCTGGATCTTCGCCTCATCGGCCAGCAACGCCAGCGGCGACCAGTCCAGCGCCAGACCGTCGGCGACGAGCCATACGCCCTGCTTGTCCGCGATCTCGGCGTGGTCGATCCGCAAGGACTCCGGAAAATGCCCTTCGACGCCGCTCACTTTGACCTGGCCGCCGCTCTGCCCCGCCACCAGCCGCTCCAGCGCCTGATGACCGCCCGAACCGTTCGCCCACATCACGAAACCGGTTGGCAGCGCGATCAGCAGCACCAGCAACAAGGCGAGGAGAATGAGGATCCAGCGCCGCATCAGAAAGCCTGTCCCAATCCGACATAAAGCTCGAAGCGGTCGCCGCCCGGCGGGCGATTGACCGGCACCGCCACATCGAGGCGCACCACCCCGATCGAGGTATAATAACGCGGCCCGGCGCCGACACCGGCGCGGAATTCGCCCATGAAAGGCGAATGGCCGGCATTGACCTGGCCGCCATCGACGAAGGTGGCGAATCCCCAATCCTCATAAAGGCGCTGGCGATATTCGAGCGTGACGGAATCGATGGCGGTGCCGCCGATCGGGTTGGAATCGGGGAACAATGGCCCGATCGATTGATATTTGAAGCCGCGCACGGTGGCGCTGCCGCCGCCATAAAAGCGCTGGTCGGGCGGTAGGTCGGTCTCCGAGGCGCCCTCGATGGTGCCCAACAGGCCGCGCAGAGCCAGGACGCTGCGCCCCTCCTCCTCGCCCCAGGAATCGCCTACGTCGACATAGGTCGAGCCCGAGACCTGCGCGATGACGAATTCCCGCGTGCCGCGGCCGAAAGAGACGGTCGGGGTCAGATTGAGCGAGGCGCGCATACCGTGTGTGGGGTCTTTCAGCGGATCGCTCACGCCGGTGCCGTCATATTTCAGGACCAGCGGGAGGCCGGCCAGCAGGTATTCCCGCGTCACGCCTTCCTGACCGATGCGCTCGCGCTCGCCATTGACGCCTACCGAGGCGCGCCACTCCGGGCCGAGCTTGCGATTGATCGCCACCCCGGCGGTCTGGGCGGTCTGGTCATAGGCCTGCAGATTCTGCTTCAAGGCGGCAAGGTCGATCTGCAGCGACTGGTCGCGATCGAGGAAATCCGGGCGGATGAACTGCGCCGTGAAATCGTAGCCCAGGCCATTGACGTCCGAACCGCCCAAGCCGGTCGCGGCGGCGCCCAGATTGAGCTGCTCGGCGCCGCCGAACAGATTGCGGTCGGACCAGGTGGTCTTGAACAGGCCGCCGAGATCGGTCGAATAGGCGCCGGTCACCCCGATCAGATGCTTGGCCCGCTCGTCGACGGTGAAGATCAGTGGGATGGTGCCGTCGGCCGCGATGGCGGTGCCCGGCCGCGCCGAAACGGCCGAGAAGACGCCGATGCCGGCAAGATCCTGGCGAGCCCTCTCGATGTCGCTGGGACGATAGGGATCGCCGCTTTTCGTCAGCAGGCGGCGGCGGACGAATGCTTCGTCGACGTCTTTCAGTCCCTGCAGCTCGATGGCGCCGATCGTCGCCAGCCGTCCGGCATCGACACGGAAGGTAACGTCGATGGTCCGGGTCTCGGGATCTTCCACTGCGTCCGGCGTGTCGATCTTGGCCAAGGCGTAGCCGCGCTCCTGCAGCGCGGTGACGAGCCGCCCCGCCGCCGCCAGCACGTCGGACGCCACCGCGGGTGCCCCGGACTCGAGGCCCAATTCCCGCTTCGCCTCGTCGGGCACCGGCCCATCGATCTCGAGGCGGCCGAGATGGAACAGCGGTCCCTTGTCTATGGTGATCTCGACCGGAACCGCCGGATCGGCCGGCGCGTCGAGCAGGCTGTCCACCAGATCGGGATCGTCGAGATCCCGGCCGGCGATCTTGACGGCGATGGTGGCCTGATAATAGCCGGCGCTCTGCAACACTGTATCGAGCCGTTCGATGTCCTGGCGGGCGCGGATCTTCAGCGAGAAGGGGCTGGTCGGCGCCTTGTCCCGCAGGCTGTTCAGCTGCGAACTGGCCTGCAGCGTGGCATCCAGATCGCCGTCGCCGGTCGACGAAATGCGGACGTCATAGGGCTGGGGATCGGCCGCGCCGGCGGAAAGCTGGACGGCGCCCCATCCCAGCAGCAGCAAAACCTTCAGGACCCGGCATCTCATAAGGTCAGCAAAGTAACAGCATCAATGTGGCAGGTCTGTGTTTTTTGGGTGGGCGTCAGGATGCGGCGCGGCGGCCGGCCAGATCGCCCAATTCGCCCCGCACCATCGCCGTCACCGCGCCCCAATCGCCGCGTGCCGGCTGGCGGAACAGGCGAAGCGACGGATACCAGGGACTGTCGCGCCGCCCGGTCAGCCAGCGCCAGTCGCAGGCGAAATCGATCAGGCCCCAGCAGGGCATGCCGAGCGCCGCGGCGAGATGCAGCACCGAGGTATCGACCGAGATCACCAGATCCAGGGCCGAGACCAGCGCCGCCGTATCGGCGAAATCGCCGAGATCGGGGCCGGCGTCGCACAGCAGCCGCTGCGACGGCAAGGACGCCAGCTCCTCGGGCCGCCCGTCCTTCTGCAGGCTGACGATGTCGATGCCGGGCTGGTCGAGGAAATCGGCAAAAGCGGCGGGCATCATCGACCGGTAGCGATCGCGCTTGTGGCCGGGACTGCCGCGCCAGGCGATTCCGACCAGCAGACCGACCCCGCCCGACAGCCGCGCGCGCCAGCGTTGCACGGCCTCGCCATCGATGTGCAGGCCGGGAGCGGCGGGCAAGCGGTCGGGGGTTGTGCCGAGGCGGGCCGGCAGGCTCATCAGCGGAAAATGCACGTCGAACGGCGGCAAGGCGTCGCCCTCCGCCACCACGCAAACCTCAGCCAGACCGGCGAACAGGCGGGCCAGCTCGCGCGGCACCTCCAGCACGACTTTCCAGCCGAGCCGGGCCATGTCGCGGGCGAACCGGACGAATTGGATGGTGTCGCCGAAACCCTGCTCCGGCCACAGCAGGATGGCCCGCCCCTGCGGCGCGTCGCCGCTCCACAAGGGCTGAGGATAGCGGCGCAGGCGCACCGCCGGCTCGCTCTTCTGCGCCCAGCGATGGTCATATTTGCGCCAGCCATCCGGCCAGGCGCCGAGCCGCAGCAGGGACAGGCCCTGGGCGAAATGGGCCTCGGCCAGATCCGGGGCGTGGCGCAGGGCCCGCTCGAAATGCTCCACCGACTCGCCCGGCCGCCCCTGCTCCTGCCGGGTCAAGCCGAGATTGTGATGGGCGTCGGCATAAGCGGGCCGCGCCGCCAGAGCCCGGCCAAAGGCGGTCTCGGCCTCCTCCAGGCGGCCGCGCCGTTTCAGGGCGTTGCCCAGGCCGTTATGCGCTTCGGGCAGGGCAGGCTGCAACGCGACGGCGCGCCGAAAGCACCCGCCCGCCTCGGCGACGCGCCCGCGGTCGAGTTGCACTACGCCGAGATTGCCATGCGCTTCGGCATAGGACGGGCGATTGACCAGGGCCAGGGCGAAGGCGGTTTCGGCGGCTTCCAGCCGGCCCAGCGCCTGGGCCGCCAGGCCGTGATTGTTGTGCGCCTCGACATAGTCGGGTTGCAGCGACGCAGCCTCGGCGTAAGCGGCCAGCGCCTTGTCGAGCTTGCCCTGGGCGCGCAAGGCGTTGCCGAGATTGAAATGGGCGATCGCGAGATGCGGCGCCAGTTGCAAGGCCCTGCGGAAGGATAATTCGGCCTCGGCCGCTCGGCCCCGCTCCAACAGCAGGTTGCCGAGATCGACTTGATAGCCGGGATGGCGCCCGTCGCGCTCGATGGCACGCCCGATCAGCCCGATCGCCATGTCGGTTCGCCCCATCTGATGCGCGGCGATGCCGAAGCGGTGCAGCGCGTCGGCGTGGCGCGGATCGATTCGCAGGATTTGCTGGTAAAGCTCGACCGCCTCGGTGATCCGCCCCTGCTGATGGAGATGGGCGGCTTGGCGGAGCAGCCCCTCGGTGACCGGAGGCTGGGATGGCGGCAGGGTGCTTTTTTGCTTCTTTCCCGCGCGGCGCTGCTGGCGATTCATGAGATCGGTACCGTGAAATCGTGTAAACGATGTCACACACTCGATCAGATGCTGGCGCTTGGCGCGGCGGGTTCGATGAAGCACCGGAGCGGTTCGACCGCGCCGGACGAAATGCTGTCAGCCTTCGACGAATCGACGAACGGCGCTAGACAGCCTTGCGATCTTATTGGATCGCAAGGCTGTCTAGAGTCATTGTGACGCTTCGCCTCCGGCTCAACGATTCCGCCGGACGACCGGCGCGGCGCCAGTCGGCGCCGTGAGCGGTTCGCGATTCTGAGGGATCGCAAACCGCTCTGCTTCAGTGATGCCGCGCCACCAGGGTTCGAGCGAACCGACCCGGTTGGGCTCGACCGGCTGGCCGATGCACGGCATCAGTAACCCTTCGGGCGCGTGGGAGAACAGGCGTTCGGCAGGATCGTCCCAGGCATGCATGGCCAAATTGAAGGTGCCCCAATGGATCGGCAGGAACCGGCCGCTGCCGATCTGGCGCCAGGCTTCCAGCGCATTGTCGGGGCCGAGATGCACCGCCCCCCACGACGGATGGAAGGCGCCCACCTCCATCATCACCAGATCGAATGGGCCGAGACGGCGGCCGATCTCGGCGAACAAAGGCGACAATCCGCCATCGCCGCCGAAATAGACCGAATGCTGCTCGCCCTGGATGACGAAGGAGGACCATAAGGTGGCGTTGCGATCTCCCAGCGACCGGCCGGAGAAATGATGGGCCGGGGCCGCCGTCAGGGTCAGGCCGGGCAACCGGGCCTCTTCCCACCAATCCAGCTCGGTGATCAGCTCGGGCGGGACGCCCCACGCTTCGAGATGCACGCCGACGCCCAGCGAGGTGACGATCGGCGCGCGCAGCTTGGCCAAGGCGCGGACGCTGGGATAATCGAGATGATCGTAGTGATCGTGCGAAATCACGATCGCGTCCAAGGGCGGCAGGGCCTCGATCGGCACCGGCACCGGCTGGAAGCGCTTGGGGCCGAGGAAGCTGAACGGCGAGGCGCGCGGCCCCCACACCGGGTCGGTCAGCACGCGTCGCCCGTCGATCTCGACCAGGACCGTCGAATGGCCCAGCCAGGTTATGCGCAGACCGCCATCCACCGGCCGCGACCAGCCATGGCGCGGATCGATCGACGGCAGCGGCGCCGGCGGCGTGCGGTTTTCGCCGCCGAACAGGAAGCCTTTGAGGTCGGGGCGATCCACTTCGCCGGGCGTGCGATAGCCGGAGGGATAGCGGTTGACGAAGCGGCCGTCGTCGAATTGCGGCGATGCCGCCATCCGTTCGAGCCTAAGTCCTTGTGCGGTGCGGGAGAATAAAGCCATGCTTCTGATATAGGCCGGCATTACGGCAAACCAAGATCGAGAGAGGTTTTGACATGGCCGACATTCTCTATCCCGAAGACCGCCTGCCCTTCGCCAAGAGCATGGTGACCGGGTTCCAGCATGTCATCGCCATGTTTGGCGGCACCATCCTCTGCCCGCTGCTGATGGGGTTCGACCCCAACATCGCCATCCTCTGTTCCGGCCTGTCGACCCTGCTGTTCTTTTTCGTGGTGGGCGGGCGCATCCCCTCCTATCTCGGCTCCAGCTTCTCCTTCATCGCCGTGGTGATCGCCGCCACCGGCTATGCGGGCGGCGGCCCCAATCCCAACATCGCCGTAGCCCTCGGCGGCATCATCGTCACCGGGCTGGTTTATGGCGGGATCGGCGTTCTGGTGCTGCTGACCGGCACCCGCTGGATCGAAAAACTGATGCCGCCGGCGCTGACCGGCGCCATCGTCGCGGTGATCGGCCTCAACCTCGCCCCGGTCGCGGTGCACGACATGGGCACCGGCGCCTTCGAGATCATTCTCGGCCTGGTCACCGTGGCGCTGGTGGCGGTGGCCTCGATCTATCTGCCGGCCTTCCTCGCCCGCCTGCCGATCCTGATCGGCGGGGGAACCGCCTATCTGCTCTATTTCACCCTGTGCAATGTCGGCGGAATGGGCAAGCCGATCGATTTCAGCGCCGTGGCGGCGGCGCCCTGGATCGGCGTGCCGCATTTCGTGGCGCCGGTCTTCTCGGTCTCGGCCAGCCTGCTGATCGCCCCGGTCGCCATCATCCTGGTCGCCGAAAATCTCGGCCATGTGCGCTCGATCGGCATCATGATGGGGCGCAATCTCGATCCCTGGCTCGGCCGCGCCTTCCTGGGAGACGGGCTGGCCACCATCTTCTCGGCGGCGGTGGGCGGCACCGGCGTCACCACCTATGCCGAGAATATGGGCGTCATGGCGATCACCCGGAATTTCTCGTCGCGCACCTTCCTGTTCGCCGCCTTCTTCGCCGTCTGTTTCGGCCTGTCGCCTAAATTCGGCGCGCTGATCCAAACCATTCCGATGCCGATCATGGGCGGGCTGTCGCTGGTGGTGTTCGGCTTGATCGCCGCGGCGGCCGGGCGTATCTGGGTCGAGAACCAAGTCGACTTCACCGAGCCGCGCACTTTGATCATGGTCGGCGTCGCGGTGATGATCGCGGCGGGCGACCTCAGCCTCAAGATCGGCGATTTCGTGCTGTCGGGCATTGGCCTCGCCACTTTGGCCAGTCTCGCACTGCACCATGGATTAAATCTCAAATCTCGCCCTAAAATGGTGACTGTGAGGAACCTCACAACCGAGTAGATAGGATGCATCGCCAATCCGAACTGATCGGAAAAGCCATGCAGACCGCCACCAACCTGATCCTCGCCAGCCTGCCCGGCACTACCGCCGGCAATCGCGTCGTCGTCTTGAGCGGAAGCCACGCCGAAAGCGTCGCCCGGGAGCTTGGTTTCGAGACCCTGCCGATCCGCTCGGTGGCCCTGGCGCCCAGCCTGCTGGAATCCGGACAAGCGGCCTATTGGCTGGAAGATGCCGCCGAAGTGACGATGGTCGAGATGATCACCGGCCTGTGTTTCGAGCGCCATGCGCTTCCCGCCCCCCGCGAGGACATGCTGCGCCAAGCCTGGCGGGCCGCCCGCAACGGCCTGCAGCTGAAGGCGCTCTACCGCGCCGCGGGGACCTTCTCGATCGTCGCGGTGTCCTGAAGGAAGGGCTGGACCTCCACCTGCTCGCCCCAGCGGGCGACCAGCACGCTATTGTCGGCCACCCCGACCCAGCTGCCGCGATCCTGGTCCAGCGGCTCGGAGGCCACCACCACCGCATTGCCGAGCGCCCGGTAATAAAGCGAGTTCGACTCACCATTGGCCGAATAGCGGAAGGCGTAGAGATCGCGCCCATCCGCCAGGGCGGCGGTGAATTTGAAAGCCGCCCCGCCCCCGTTTTCCTGGATCATCCCGGTTACCGCCTCGACCATCCGCGCGACCGCCGTCACCGGATCCTGCCGCGGCTCGTCGCCGGCTAACCCCAGCCCGAGCGCCGCCAGGAACAAAGCCTCGGAATCGGTGGTGCCGCCGCGCGAGGGATAGAGGTCGTCGGGGATCATCCGCTCGATGTCGCGGCGCACGGTGTCCCAGCTGCCGACCACGCCGTTATGCATGAACATCCACTTGCCGAAGGCGAAAGGATGGCAATTGGAGCGCGATACCGACGTGCCGGTGGCCGCCCGCACATGGGCGAAGAACAGGTGCGAACGCAGATGCCGGCACAGATGCTGGAGATTCTCGTCCGACCAAGCCGGGCGCAATTCCTTGTAGAGGCCGGGCTCCAGCTGCTCGCCATACCAGCCCAGCCCGAAACCGTCGCCATTGAACACCGCGGCGCATTCGAGCGCGTGAACGCTCTGCGATACCAGCGAGTGGACGGGCTGGGTGACATAGGATTCCAGGGGGATGCTTTCCCCCCGATAGGCGATCCAGCGGCACATCTAACTAGCCTTGGCGGTAGTTTCGACGAGCCAGTCTAACACCGGTCGCAACCCTTCGTCGCCGGTCCCGTCACTCGTCCGATACAGCGCGATCTGGGCGTCTGCCGAGGTGCCCCGCTTAACGATCCGCCGGCAATGGGCGACCTCGCCCACGCAGCCCAGCAGCCTGGCGTCCTGCTCGGTCAAGGCGATGGTCCGCTCGAGGAACTCGGCCACCGTCAGCGGTCCCCGGGGCGTGGCGAAACTGCCATGGACGCCATAGCGCTGGGCCCGCCATTTGTTCTCGACCGCGACGGCGCGCTCCACCGCCCCGACCTCGGCATTGCAGCCGGGGTCGAGATAGAGATGGCGCACCAGCACCCGGTACAAGGCGGCGATCGCGACCGCGTCGTCGAGATGGGTGCAACTGTCGGCGGCGCGCAGTTCCAGCGTCGGAAATCTCAATGAAGGCCGGATCGTCCACCACAGATAGCTCGCGTCGGAGATCGCTCCGGCCTGGACCAACGCCCGGCAGTAGGCCTGGTACTCCTCGTCGTCGCGGAACAGCTCCGGCAGACCGGTGCGCGGCAGTTCGTCATAGGCGGCCAGGCGATAGCCGCGCAATCCGGTGGGGCGCGACTGCCAGAAGGGCGACGAGGTGGACAAGGCGATGAACAGCGGGACGAAGGGCAGGATGCGCCGCATCACCTCGACCCGCCGGGTGGGATCGGGCAGCGAGACATGGACATGCATGCCGCACAGCATGTTGCGCTCGCCGATCATCTGCAGATCGGCCATCACCTGGTCGTAGCGCTCCTTGACGCTTTGCACGGCACCCCGCCAGGGGGCGGTGGGATGGGTCCCTGCCGCCAGGATCGCCAGGCCGTGCGCGTTCGCCACCGCCGACAGCACGCTGCGCGAAAAGCGCAATTCCTCGCGGACCTGCGACAGGCTGCTGCAGGGGCGGGTCACCGTTTCGGCCTGGGATTGCAGCAATTCGCGCTCGACCCGTCCCTCGGTGCCGGCGAAAGCCTCCTCGAACAGGGCTTCGGGGGTCTCCTGCGCGATCTCGTGGGTTTCGCGGTCGACCAGGAAATATTCCTCCTCGACGCCGAGAGAAAACGCCCCATCCACGATGTCGGCAATGATCGCTTCGCTATATCCCATGGGTCTGAAACCAATATTCGAGAAGGGAGAGCTGCCACAGCTTGGAATGGCCCTTGGGCGTCAGGGCGCCGTCGGGATCGTCCAGCAGCCGATCGACATAGGCGCGGTTGAAGATGCCGCGCTGCCGGGCTTTTGGACTGTCCAGGATGTCGCGCACGAAATCGAGATAGGGTCCGCGGATATGCTTCAAGGCCGGGACCGGGAAATAGCCCTTGGGCCGGTCGATCACCTCGGCCGGGATCACCCGGCGCGCGGCCTCCTTCAGCACATATTTGCCGCCGTTCCTGACCTTGAGATCGGCCGGGATGCGGGCGGCCAGCTCGACCGTCTCGTGGTCGAGAAACGGCACGCGGGCTTCCAGCCCCCAGCCCATGGTCATGTTGTCGACGCGCTTGACCGGATCGTCGACCAGCATGATTTCGGCATCGAGCTGCAGGATCTTGTCGAGGGAACTGCTATTGCCCAGCGACTTCACGAAAGCGGCTACGAACTCGCGCGAATAATCGCCGTTCATCAGGCTTGGGGCGAGCGCTTCCCGCATCTCCTCGTGATCGCGGTCGAAATAGGCCGTCGCGTAATCCGAGACCGGATCCACCGATTGCATCATCTTCGGATACCAGTGATAGCCGGCGAAGATCTCGTCGGCGCCTTGACCGCTCTGCACCACCTTCACATGGCGGGCGACTTCCTGCGACAACAGGTAGAAGGCCACCGAATCGTGGCTCATCATCGGTTCCGACATGGCGTAGACGGCGCCGGGCAAGGCGTCGAGCGTGCGCGCCGGATCGACCATGATGCGGGTGTGATCGGTGCCGAAATGGCGGGCCACGATGTCGGAATATTTGAACTCGTCGCCTTCGACGCCGTTCACCGGATCGAAGCCGATCGAGAAGGTCTTGAGGCCGGTCTGGCCGCGCTCGGCCAGCAGGCCGACCAGCAGCGAACTGTCCAGCCCGCCCGACAGCAGCACGCCGACCGGCACGTCGGCGACCAGGCGCCGCTCGACGGCGGTGCCGAGGCTGTCCAGCACCGCTTCTTGCCAATCTTCCTCGGTCAGATGCCGGTCTTCGTCGCGCGGGCCGACCTTCAATTTCCAATAGACGATCTCGCGCCGCGCGCCGTCGGGCTCGACCACCAGCAGCGTGGCGGCGGGCAGCTTGCGGACGCCTTTCAGGATGGTCATCGGCGCCGGCACCACGGCGTGCAGGCTCATATAATGATGCAGCGCGGCCGGATCGATGGCGGTATCGACCCGACCCGCCGCCAGGATCGCCGGCAGGCTGGACGCGAAGCGCAACCTCCCGCCGATCTCGGCCAGATAGAGCGGCTTGATGCCCAGCCGGTCGCGTCCCAGCACCAGCCGGCGGCTGTCGCGTTCCCACAAGGCGAAGGCGAACATGCCGAAAAAGCGCTCGACGCAGTCGAGGCCCCAGGCGTGATAGGCCTTGAGGATCACCTCGGTGTCGCCCGTCGAGAAGAAACGGTAGCCCAGTCCGATCAGCTCCTCGCGGAGCTGGCGGTAATTATAGAGGCAACCATTGAACACCACTGCCAGGCCGAGCTCGGAATCGATCATCGGCTGCTGGCCGCTGGCGGTGAGGTCGAGGATGCTGAGGCGGCGATGCCCCAGCGCTATATTGTCCTGCGCGAAGATGCCGCCGGCATCGGGGCCGCGCGCAATCATCCGGCCTGTCATGACGTGAACCGCCTCGATTTCGGCCGGGCCGGCGAAACTGATTTCGCCGCATAAACCACACATATCCGCTCTCCCAGGGATTACTGGCCCTGGAAAAACCGTTACGAGACGCTACGGGTTCCCTAGCGCCACCAGCCGGACATGACCCATCCCCGCTCGCGCAGGGTCGGAGTCAGCAGGTAAGCCGCGGGAAAACCGAAGATGATCACCACCGCCATGTTGGACAGTGACCAATCGAGGGCCAGAAGCCGAAAGCCGGGGCCGTCGACCTTGCCGAGCACCAGCCAGAACCACGCCGCCATGGTGCCGCCCAGCGCCGAAGGGAGCACGGCCGCCCACAGCGCGTAGGCGATCTGGCTGCGGCGATCCGACAGGCCCGGGTCGGCCATCAGCCAGCGGAACGCCAAGGCCGGCATCAGCCCCTCGACCAGATTGGGCAGGACCGCCGAAAGGCCGTCCTCCAGAGCGAGCCCTTGCAGTTGCCCGGCCAGGAAGGGGAACAGCATGCCGGCCGCGATGCCCCAGCCGCCGAACCAGAGGGAGGCGTTGGCGATCACCGCCGCCCCCAGCCACAAAACCGTGACACCATAGCCGACCGACAGCAGACGCTCGGACAGATAAGCGAGCGCCGTGCCGATTACGGTCGTGCAGACCACTATGACGAGCCCCCTGCGAATCATGTCGCCTCGCTCCTAAAAGCTACTTCCGCTCGCCGTCGGTCTTGGCGCGGATGGCGGTGAATTCCGAACCGGCGTTCCAGCTGGGCCAGCGGTTGGAGAAAGCCAGGCCGCGGCCCAGTTCGTAGAACAGGTCGACATCCTGGGCGGCGCCGCGCAGGTCCCAGTCGGCGCTCCAGGCGTCGCAGGTCTTGTGGTAGCAATTGGCGGTGTAGTCATCGACCCATTTGTTGCCCGCCTCGCGTCCGCCCTTGACCAGATCGGCACCGCCGGCCATCGACATCATCAGCAAGGTGGGAACGCCCCGTTTCGCGAAGGAGAAATGGTCGGCGCGATAGAACAGACCCTTCTCCGGATGGGGATCGGGGGTGATGGTGCGCTTCTGCTTGGCCGCCAGCTGGCTGAGATCCTGTTCCAGCGAATCCTGGCCGGCGCCGATCAGCACCACGTCATGGGCCGGCCCGGCGGTCAGCAGCACGTCGAAGGTCAGGTTGGCCACCGTCTTGGCGATCGGCACCAAGGGACGGGAGGCATAGGTCTCCGATCCGATCAGGCCGCGTTCCTCGGCGGTCCACAGCGCGAACACCACACTGCGCTCGGGCTTCCGCTTGGCCTGGGCGAAGGCGCGCGCCACTTCCAGCACGGCGGCGACGCCCATGCCGTCGTCATTGGCGCCATGGCGGATGGTGGCGCCGCTCGCGTCAGGCGCCCCGATGCCATAGGCGTCCCAATGGGCGCCATACATGATGGTCTCATCGGGCCGCTTGGTGCCCTCGATCTTGGCCAGCACGTTCTGGCTCTGCACGATCGAATGGGTCACCGCCAAATCGGCAGACAGGGTCGCCTGGCCGATCGCCACCGGCTTGAAGTCGGCGCGCTTCGCACTAGCCTTCAGCGCCTCGAAATCGAGCCCGGCGCGGCGGAACAGATCGACGGCGGCATCGCGCTGGATCCAGCCCTGCACCGGCACCGGCTTGGCGTCATTGGGGCCGCGCACCGCGTCATAGGTCTCGCCCTGCGGCGCGATCACCGTCGACCAGCCATAACCGGCCCCGGCGGTCTCGTGCACGATGATCGCCGCGACGGCGCCCTGGCGCGCGGCTTCCTCATATTTGTAGGTCCAGCGGCCGTAATAGGTCATCGCCTTGCCGCCGAACTTGCCGAAGGAATCGTCGCCGGGCGCCGCCTCGAAATCGGGATCGTTGATCAGGAAGACCGCGACCTTGCCCTTGAGATCCGCACCCTTGAAATCGTCCCAGCCGCGTTCGGGCGCCTTGACGCCATAGCCGACGAAGACCATCGGCGCATTGGCGATCTCCACCTCATCGGACGGCTGCAAGGTCGACAGCGAGATCTGGCTGAATTGCTGCAGATCCAGCTTGTCGCCGGCACCGCTGATCGAGATCGCCGGAGAGGGCGCCACCTGGACGCGCAGCAGCGGCACCGCCTGGGTCCAGCCGCCCCCAGGACCGCCAACGTCGCCGGCCGGAGACAAACCCAGCGCCTTGAAACGGCCGATCAGGTAATCCACCGTCTTGGCCTCGCCCGGCGTGCCCGGGGCCCGGCCCTGGAATTCGTCCGAGGCGATGAGCTTCACCGTCTCAGACATCTCCTTGGGGCTGATCGGGCCGGAGGGAAAGTCGGAGGCGGCGAACGCGGCCAGCGGCAGAACCATGAGGGCGGAAGCGATCAGCTTGAAGCGGCGGGACATCGGTTTCCTCGGTTGGAGTGGCAATGAAAGCGTCACACGATCCGCGAAAAATCCGGGCTCGGCAACCCGCTTCCCGCTATAAGGGCGCCATGAGCAAACGATCTGTAACCGTGATCGGCGGAGGCCCCGCCGGGCTGTTCGCCGCGGAAATCCTCAGCCGGGCCGGCATTGCGGTCACTCTGCATGACCGCATGGCGACTTTCGGCCGCAAATTCCTGATGGCCGGACGCGGCGGGCTCAACATCACCCATTCGGAACCGCTCGACGCCTTTCTCGGCCGCTATGGCGAAGCGCGCGATTTCCTCACCCCCGCCATCGAAGCCTTTCCGCCGCAAGCCTTGCGCGACTGGTGCCAGGGTCTCGGGCAAACCACCTTCGTCGGCTCGTCGGGCCGCATCTTCCCGGAGGCGCTGAAGGCCTCGCCGCTGCTGCGCGCCTGGCTGGCGCGGCTGCAGGAACAGGGCGTCGTACTGCATACCGGGAGCGACTGGCTGGGCTGGAACGAGGATGGCTCCTTGCGTTTCCGCCGCCGCGACGGGTCGGAACAGAGCGAAAAGCCGGACGCCGTCTTCCTCGCGCTGGGCGGGGCAAGCTGGCCGCGCCTCGGCTCGGATGGCGGTTGGGTCCAGCGCCTGTCCCAACGCGGCGTCGCCGTCTCCCCGCTACGCCCGGCCAATAGCGGTTTCCGCGTCGAGTGGAGCCCGGTCTTCCGCGAGCGCTTCGCCGGATATCCGTTGAAGCCGCTCTCCCTGTCCTTCGGCGGCCGCACTTTGCGCGGCGAAGCGATGATCGCCGCCTATGGCATCGAAGGTGGGGCGATCTATGCCCTGTCCGCGCCCCTGCGCACTGCCATCGAGCGGGACGGCAAGGCCGAGCTTCGCCTCGATCTCTGCCCTGACCGCCCGCTGCCCGATGTGATCCGGCAGCTGTCCAAGCCGCGCAAGGCGCAGTCGCACAGCACTTTCCTGAAGAAGACGCTGAACCTGTCGCCGGTCGCCATCAATCTGCTGCGCGAGGCGGCGGCGGTCCTGCCCGACAAGGCTGAAGAGCTGGCCGGGCTGATCCACTCGCTGCCCTTGACCTTGGCCGGCACCGCGGCGATCGACCGCGCCATTTCCAGCGCCGGCGGCATTGCCTTGCCCGAGCTGGACGAGCGCTGGATGCTGAAACGCCTGCCCGGCGTGTTCGCGGCCGGCGAGATGCTGGATTGGGAGGCGCCGACCGGCGGCTACCTGCTGCAAGCGACCTTCGCCTCGGCCCGCGCCGCCACCCTCGGCCTGCTGGACTGGCTCAGCCAAACAGGGCAGAGTCGCGCCTCTACTTGAGAAGGAGCGCCGCCATGGAAGCCAAGATCGCCGGAACCACGATGCCGGTTCTGGAAATGGTGCTCGATCCCGGCGACAAGATCGTCGCGGAAACCGGACAGCTGTCCTGGATGACCGATGCGGTCGAGATGCACACCACCACCGCGACCGGCGGCTCCAAGGGCATCTGGGGCGCGGTCACCCGTGCGTTCGGCGGCGGCGGGCTGTTCATGACCGAATATACCGCGCCCCGCTTGCGCGGCATGGTGGCCTTCGCCGCCAAGCTGCCCGGCGCCATTCTGCGCCTCGACCTCAATCAGGGGCGCGGCTATTACGTCCATCGGCATGGCTTTCTGTGCGGCACCGAGGGCATCGAGGTCTCGGTCGGGTTCCAGCGAACGTTGGGCGCCGGCATCTTCGGCGGCAACGGCTTCGTACTGCAAAAACTGTCCGGCCCGGCCTCTGCCTGGGTCGAGTTGGGCGGCGAGGTGGTCACCTACGATCTGCCGGCCGGCGCGGTACTGAAGGTGCATCCCGGCCATGTCGGCATGTTCGAGGACAGCGTCTCGTTCGACGTCACCCTGATGAAGGGCTTTCGCAATGTGCTGTTCGGCGGCGACGGGCTGTTCCTGGCCCAGCTGACCGGTCCCGGCAAGGTCTGGCTGCAAACCCTGACCGTACCCAACCTGGCCCATGCGCTGACGCCCTATATCGCGACGGGCGGATCGTCCGAGGGCGTTGGCTCCGTCGCAGGCGCCGCCATCACTGGAAGCGTGGCCGGAGCGGTGCTGAACGGCATATTCGGCCGCGACGACGAAACCTGAGGAATTATCGATTTACGGCAAAAATTTTCCGTCCTATCGTTGATCCATGGGCATTCTTCTGAACTTCCAGCCGGTCGCCGACGTGCAGCAGCCGCTTCGCCATGAGCGCCTGCGCAAGCGGAGCCGGATCCTGGCGGCCGTGTTCGACGGGCTGTTCTGGTTGGTTCTCGCCGGCGTTACGGCGGGGCTGCTGGCGTCCCTGTTCTATCGCGGGCACAATATGGCCTTCGGGCCCGAGGGCGGGCTGATCCAGGTTCCACGCCCCATCGAATCGCTGCCGCCCGGCTATATCTATATGGCCGATCTCGCCTTGCCCTATCGCCTGGGCATGCTGTTCGCGGGAATTACCCAATTCGGCCCCGCCGTGATGGTGATGTATCACCTGCGCGGCCTGTTCCGGCTCTATGCCAAGGGCATCGTCTTCGCCCCGGAGAACGCGCGGTCCTTCAAGCGCATGGGGCAATGGCTGATCGCCTACGCCGTGACGCCTTTCCTCAGCGTCAAGATCCTGACCCTGCTCGACCTCGTGATCGACCGCGCCTGGTTCCACAATACCGAAATCTATTCTCTGGGCCTCGGCATCGTGCTGTTCATCGTCGCCGAAGTGATGGAAGCCGGGCACGAGATCGAACAGGAACGGGACGAGTTCGTCTGATGCCGATCATCGTCCGCCTCGACGTCATGCTGGCCAAGCGCAAGGTGCGCTCGAACGAATTGGCCCAGGCGATCGGCATCACCCAGGCCAATCTGTCGCTGCTGAAGTCCGAGAAGGTCAAAGGCATCCGCTTCTCGACACTGGAAGCGATCTGCAAATATCTCGACTGCCAGCCGGGCGACATCCTCGAATATCAGCCTGACGAGGACGAGACCGGCCTGCGTGTTACCGGCACGTCATCCTAACGCCTGGTCCGGCAGCGCCCCGAGTTCCCCCGAAAGCCGCGCCTTGCGGCCATAGACCAGCTCGAACAAAGGCGAGGCCATCATCGTGGTGACGATCGCCATCAGCACCAGCATCGAGAACAAGGTCGGGCCGATGATGCCTTTCTGCAGGCCGATATTGATGATGATCAGCTCCATCAGGCCGCGCGAATTCATCAGCGCGCCGATGCCCAGCGCCGTGCTGTTATCCTCGCCGCACAGACGCGCCGCCAGATAGCAGGCGACGCCCTTGGCCACGATGGACGCCGCCAGCACGCCAAGCGCGATCAGCAGCAGAGCGGGCGAATTGACCATGTCGATGCGGGTGTTGAGGCCGGAATAGGTGAAGAACATCGGCAGCAGCATCACCACCGCCACCGGCTCGACCTTCTTCTTCAGTTCCGAAACGAACAAGCCGCGCGGCATGGCGGTGCCCAGGATGAAGCCGCCGAAAATGGCGTGGATGCCGACCGCATCCATGACGAAGGCAGCCAGGCAGAACAGCCCCAGGGTGATCGCCAGCACGGTATAGCTCATCTCGCCGCGGCGCTCGACGGCCGCACCCAGCGGCAGCAGCAGCCTGCGGCCGACGAAGATCACGAACAACGCGAAGGTCAGGCCGCCGCCGATGGCCAGCACGGCCACGCCCGGCCCGGCGCCGAACACCGCCAGCACGATGGCCAGCACGCACCACGAGGCCGCGTCGTCGAAGGCGCCGGCGGTCAGCGACAAGGTGCCAAGCGACGAATCGCTGAGGCCCCGCTCATTGATGATGCGGGCCAGCATGGGAAAGGCGGTCAAGGCGATGCAGGCGCCCAGGAACAGGGTCGCCTGCGAGGCCGGCAGATTGTCGGCGAACAGCCCCGGCACGCCGAGCAGCATCGGCGTGATCGCCACCGCCACCAGGAAGGGCGCGGCGATGCCGGACAGCGAGACGGCGAAGGCGCTCTTGCCGTTATTCTTGAAATGGTCGCCGCGGAAGCTGGTACCGACCAGGAACATGTAGAGCCCGACGCCGAACTGGGCGCCGACATAGAGCACGTTCTTGGTTTCCTTGGGGAATAGCTCGGCCGAAAAATCGGGAAACAGCAGCCCCAGCAGCGACGGTCCCAGCACCACCCCGGCAATCATCTCGCCCACCACCTGCGGCTGGGCCAGCAATTTCTGGCCGAGCCAGCCGACGATGCGGCAGGCGGCGATGATCACCGCCAATTGCAGGAAGAAATGGATGGAATAGTCGCCCGGGGCCATCGCCCCCTTGGCGCCATGCGGCGACAGCAAGGTCGCGAGTGTATCCGAGGTCGAAGAAAGCAGATCTGCAAGCATGGACGTTCCCCTTATTGCGTCCAGAATGACAGCGCTAGCAGGGGGTTTCTAGAGAAGAAAGGCCAAGGCTTGCTCGCAGGGCTGTTCGACCTTCACCGCCAGCAGATCGTCGGCGCGGGTACGCCCCATATTGACCGCCGCCACCTTCTTTCCGGCCTTGACCGCCATCTGCACGAAGCGAAAGCCCGAATAGACCATCAGCGAGGATCCGACCACCAGCATGGCGTCGGCCTGCTCGACATGGCGCGCCGCCGTCTCGACCCGGTCTTTCGGCACATTCTCGCCGAAAAACACCACGTCGGGCTTCAGCATGCCGCCGCAAACCGAACAGGCCGGCACCAGGAAACGCGAGAAGTCGATATTGTCGAGATCGGCGTCGCCATCGGGCGCGAAAGAGGCATCCAGCTCGGCCCAGCCGGGATTGAGCCGGATCAGATCGTCCTGGAACTCGCCGCGCGGCATGCGCCGCTCGCAGCCCATGCAGCGCACCTGGTCCAGCCTGCCATGCAGATCGATGACGCGCGCACTGCCGGCACTCTGATGCAGGCGATCGACATTCTGGGTCAGCAGGATCTCGCTGCGGTCCTGCGCCTCCAGCCGGGCCAATGCGCGGTGCGCTTCATTGGGCCGGGCGCTGCCGAAACGCCGCCAGCCGACCAGGCTGCGCGCCCAATAACGCTGGCGGGTCAATTCCTGGCCCATGAAAGCCTGATAGGTGACCGGCGGCACCCGCTTCCAATTGCCGTCGGTGTCTCGATAGTCCGGGATGCCGGAGGTCGTGCTGACGCCGGCGCCGGTCAGCACGAACAGGCGCTGATGGCGGTCGACGAAGTCCTGGAGAGCAGCGATATCGGTCATGGTCTTTCTTTTGTCATCAACAGCGTACGCAAAGGTCACACCATCGCCCCAGCGAAACGACTACACCTGATTTGGTTCCGTAACTGGAAAAATAAAGGATCAACCCATGAGCACCCGACCTAGCCCCTCCACCGCTCTGCGTACCGGCATGGCCCTGAGTCTGGCCGCCGCCCTCACCCTATCGCTTAGTGCCTGCGGCGAAACGCGCGCCTGTCGCGCCGCCACCGGCGCGGCGCTGGGTGCCGCGGGCGGCGCCATCATCGGTGCCGTGGTCGCCGGAAGCCCCGGCGCGGGCGCGGCGGT
>Ga0213872_10000560_pt1 | contig 28837 bp, 27 predicted proteins | sample VelepicomBERX_R2_FD_160071 | JGI IMG/M metagenome (GOLD analysis project Ga0213872, IMG submission 160071) | Rhizosphere microbial communities from Vellozia epidendroides in rupestrian grasslands, the National Park of Serra do Cipo, Brazil - RX_R2 | ecosystem: Host-associated > Plants > Roots >...
ACGCGGCTGTTTTCGCCGGGGGCTGCGAGGAATCCGCAAGGCCCTCGGACGCTTTTTCTCGTCACTGTGTAGAGCGTAAGGACAGCCCCCGCCCCTGCTTGGGCGGAAATCTCGATCTTGTTAGGAGATTCAGATGGCTTCCGAGCTCTACACCCTCCCGCTTGCCACCGTCCGTGCCCGTTTCGCACGCATGCGCCAATACAGTCCGGAGTTGCTGTTCGCCAGCGGCATCGACGAACTATTGCCGCTACTCGACCACTTGACCGACACCTTGCCGCCGCTGACGCGAGAATTGATGCGCGCCGAACGCAGTTTGCGGCTGATCCAGGCGCGGCTCAACAATCGCGGCGAGTCGCCGCCGGCCGCGCAGCTCTACGCCGAGTTGGACACGCCGCGTCTACGGGTGCAGGGCCAGACGGAGCGGCTGATCAGCCTGCTGTAACCGCCACGCGCAAAGCAAAACGGCAACCCGCGGGTTGCCGTTTCTGATCGTTGATAAAGTCTTTGGGGAAGGTTCGTCGTTGTCGCTTAAACGGCTTGCCGAATTCGCCGCCGCTCTTGCAAGGGAGAAGGTGTTGCCCGTGGCCGACGCCTTGCGGCAGCTCGAAGGAGGACACGGGTAACGCCTTCTCCCCGCTACGGAGGCCTGCTCCGATGCTCGGGCGACAGTCATACGGTCAGGTTCATCAACAGTGTTTCCAGACCATCAATGATAGGAAAAGCCTTTCATCCTTATCGATGGCACGAAGGTGGTTCAATATCAGCGCCGGCCTCCAATATCCGCAGCCAGTTATCCGTTTCTTCAAGCGTCAGATGTAAACCCGTGAACAGATAATCTTGCCAAGCTCTCTGCACATCGCCCCATACGCACGACTTGCTTTGTGCGCCCCCTCGTTCGAACATAGCAGCCATAGTGCTCCACCACTCAAGGAAAACCGGCCGATTCTAGTCTGCCCCCTGTGGTAGTGCGAGGTAACGCGGTTAGATCGCCGCCGCCAACAGCGTGCCCTGCTCGATGGCGCGGCGCGCGTCGAGCTCGGCGGCGACGTCGGCGCCGCCGATCACATGCACTGGCTTACCCAGCGCTTCGAGCGGCGCTTGCAGCTCGCGCAACGACTCCTGGCCGGCGCAGATCACCACGTTGTCGACCGGCAGCACTTGCGCCTGGCCCTTGATGGTGACGTGCAAACCCTCGTCGTCGATGCGCTCGTACTGCACGCCGCCCAACATTTCCACTTGCTTCATCTTCAGGCTCGCGCGGTGGATCCAGCCGGTGGTTTTGCCCAGCCCCTCGCCCGGCTTGGCCGGCTTGCGCTGCAACAACCAGATTTGGCGCGGGCTCGGTTCCGGGTGCGGGCCGGACGGTTTCAACCCGCCCGGCTCGGCCACCGTCATGTCCACGCCCCACTCGCGCATGAAGGCGGCAACGTCGAGCGACGGCGACGTGCCTTGGTGCGCCAAGTATTCGGCGACATCGAAGCCGATGCCGCCGGCGCCGATGATCGCCACGCGCGCGCCGACCGGCTTCTTGTCGCGCAGCACGTCAAGGTAGCTCAGTACCTTGGGATGATCGATACCGGCAATCGGCGGCTTGCGCGGGCTGATGCCGGTGGCCAGCACCACTTCGTCGAAGCCAGCCAGGTCGCCAGCCGCGACTCGTTGGCCCAAACGCAGCGTTACGCCGGTGGTTTGCAACCGGTGGCGGTAGTAACGCAAGGTCTCGTGGAACTCTTCCTTGCCGGGAATCTGCTTGGCGACGTTGAACTGGCCGCCGATCTCGCCCGCCGCATCGAACAGCGTTACGGCGTGGCCGCGCGCGGCGGCTTCGGTGGCGAAGGCAAGACCAGCCGGGCCGGCGCCGACCACCGCCAGCTTCTTGGTCTTTTGCGCCGGCTGGAACACCAGCTCGGTTTCGCGGCAGGCGCGCGGGTTGACCAGGCAGGAGGTCAGTTTGCCCTGGAAAATCTGGTCCAGGCAGGCCTGGTTGCAGCCGATACAGGTATTGATCTCGTCGCGGCGGCCAGCGGCGGCCTTGTTGACGAACTCGGCGTCCGCCAGGAACGGACGCGCCATCGACACCATGTCGGCGCAGCCGTCAGCCAGCACTTGCTCGGCCACTTCCGGCATATTGATGCGGTTGGTGGTAATCAGCGGAATCTTCACCTGCCCCATCAGTTTCTTGGTCACCCAGGCGAAGCCGGCGCGCGGCACCATGGTGGCAATGGTGGGGATGCGCGCCTCGTGCCAGCCGATACCGGTGTTGATGATCGTGGCGCCGGCCGCCTCGACTTCCTTGGCCAACGCCACCACTTCCTCCCAGCGGCTGCCCTCGTTGACCAAGTCGAGCATCGACAGCCGATAGATGATGATGAAGTTCGGCCCGACCGCCTGGCGTACCGCCTTGATCACTTCCAGCGGGAAGCGGATGCGGTTGGCGAAACTGCCTCCCCAGCCGTCGGTGCGCTTGTTGGTGGCGGCGGCAATGAACTGGTTGATCAAGTAGCCTTCCGACCCCATGATCTCGGCGCCATCATAGCCGGCTTGCTGTGCCAAGCGCGCGCAACGGGCAAAATCGCCGATGGTGCGCCAGATATCTTCCTCGGACAGTGCCTTCGGCTGGTAGAAATTGATCGGCGCCGTCAACGCCGACGGCGCCACGCAGCCCTCCTGAAAGCTGTAGCGGCCGCTATGCAGAATCTGCAGACAAATTTTGCCGCCGGCGGCATGCACCGCCTCGGTCACCACGCGGTGGTGCGCGGCCTCCTCGTCATTGGTCAGCTTGGCCGCGCCTTCGCCAACGCAGCCCTCGGCGTTCGGTCCGACGCCGCCGGTGACGATCAGGCCGACACCGCCGGCGGCGCGTTCGGCATAAAACGCAGCCATGCGCGCAAAGCCCCCCGGCGTTTCTTCCAATCCGGTATGCATCGAACCCATCAGGACACGGTTTTTCAGCGTGGTGAAGCCCAAATCGAGCGGGGCGAGCAGGTGCGGATAGGCAGTCATGTCATGGCCTCGGTGTGATCGGTTGGCGGGCGGGTATTGCCCAAATGTCATGGCAAAACACCATACTGACTAGTAAGTAAGTTGTCAATGGCATAGCATGCCAGCGTACAACCTTACCAGTCAGACTAAGCGGTGAATACGGAAGGGGGAGAGGCATCGCGCCGGGGCCACGGCGCGAACGGGCGTTCAAGAAGAGACGGCTAGTTGGCCAGCTTAAGCACCAGCCCTGTGATCAGCGCCATTTGCAAGACGCCGACAGACACGACCCAACGGACCAACTCGGACTTCACTTCGGCCGCGGCCTTGTCGACCTTGGCATCGATGGTTTTCAATTCGGCGCGCAAGCCAACCAGCTCGAGGCCGACATCGGCCTTGCCCGCATGGCGCTCGACCGAGCGCAGCGCCTCGGCGGCAATCACCTCGGCCAGCACAGCCGCCTGCACCCGCGCCTGCTCGGCCGGCATACCCGCTTGTTCAAGGCGGGCCACCACCTTTAGCGTATCGAAGGGAATCGACGTCATGCCCGTCTCCATGGTTGGCCTTGAGCCGTCAGTATGGCAGCAGCGGCGTCCTCGCCGCCAGGTCCGGCGGCACGGACAGCAAAGCGCCGTGCGCTTCCAGCCACTGGAGCAACTCTGCCATGTAGGCATCGCGGTTGGTTTCGTTATGCATTTCGTGGCGGCCGCCCCGATAGACACGAACGTCGACCATCTCGAGTCCGGCGGCGCGATAACGTGCCGAGAGCTGGTTGAGACCGAAATAGCCTAGGCTGACGGGGTCTCGGCTGCCGGCAACGAGTAGCACCGGGCAATCGCGCGGCAGGTTGTTCGTCCGCCTCTCGGCGCGCTCCATGGCGGCGACGCCGCCAAACAGGTCTTGCCACAGCCCTGCGGTGGGAAAACCGGCGCACAGCGGATCGGCCAGATAGCGGTCCACCTCGTCGGCATCGCGCGACAGCCAGTCTGCCGGCGTGCGTTTAGGCCAAAACGTCAGATTGAAGCCGCCGAAGATCAGCCTGGCCAGGAATCGGCTCGGCACCTGATCGCCGACGACTTTACCCCAGCCTTGCGCAACACGGCGCATCACCCTTGCCAGCCCCCCTTGGCGGTAGCCCGTGGCGGAGAGCACGAGCGCAGCAAGCCCGGCGCCGTGCCGCAGGAAATAGCAACGTGCGACGAACGACCCCATGCTGTGGCCGAACAGTGTCAGCGGCAGTCCGGGATGGCGGTCGTTCAGATAGCAACGCACCGTATGGACGCGGTCGAGAACGCGCTGCCAGCCGTCGTGGGCCGCAAAGTAGCCAGGGATCTCGGCGAGCGGCCCATGGCCAGGGTGATCGAGCGCATAGACCACAAAGCCCGCCAATGCCAGCGCTCGCGCCATGCGGTCATAGCGTTGCCCATGTTCGGATAGACCGTGAGAAATCAGCATGACCCCTCGCGGCGAGCCCGCCGGTTGCCAGCAGTAGAGGGGGATCGCGGCGCCGTCGGGCGCGGTAAGCGGTAAAATATCCATGAACCTCCCGGCCTGCACGTTGCGCTGGCGCTAAAGCATGTTGGCGTCGTTGAAATGCGGATTGGTCAACGACGTCATGACGTGGTCACGCCATGCGCCGTTGAGAAACAGGTATTGATCGGCACGGCCCTCGATAACGAAGCCCAACCGCGCCAACAACGCGGCACTACGTTGGTTGTCAGGCTGATAGTTGGCCTGGAGCCGGTGCAGCCTCAAGCCATCGAAGGCGAATGCCACCACGGCCCGCAACGCCTCGTACATCACGCCCTGCCCCTGATACGCTTTGTCCAAGCCGTACCCCAGCATCGCATACTGTCCGACGCCACGCTGAATCTGCGACAGGGTCGCGGTGCCGATCACCAGCTGCGGCACCTGCTTGTCGGTAAGCAAAAAAGCGGCGCCACGGCCCTCTTGCCAATCCAGCGCGCGCTGCTTGCCGCGGCCGATCCAAAACGGCAAGGTGAAGAACTGCGGGCCAGGGGTGGGATCCCAGGGCGCCAAGTGCGCGCGGTTGCGGAGTTGATAATCCAGCATCGCTTGAGCGTGGGCCGGGCTCACCGGCACCACACGCAAGCGTGGCGTTTCAAGCGTCGGTTGCGACTGCATCGTTGTCATCCATGAAAAAGGCGCAATGCCCGCCGCATTGCGCCTCGATCGGATCGTCGTTCCGCTTAAGCCGTCAGACGGGTCAACGCCTCACGGTACTTGTCCGCGGTTTTCTGACGCACATCGAGCGGCACGGCGGGCGCCGGCGGGCGCTTGTTCCACCCGCTCGCCTCCAGCCAATCGCGCACGAACTGCTTGTCGAAGCTGGGCGGATTGCTGCCGGGGCGATATTGATCGGCCGGCCAGAAACGGCTGGAATCCGGGGTCAACACCTCATCCATCAACGTCAGCGTGCCGTTCTGATCGAGTCCAAATTCGAATTTGGTATCGCATATGATGATCCCACGACTTAATGCATATTGGCTAGCCGCGCGATACAGCGCGATGGCCGTGGCGCGCACCCGCTCCGCCAAATCTGTGCCGATCAGCTCGGCGCATTGGGCAAAGCTGATGCTCTCATCATGATCGCCGACGGCGGCCTTGGTCGACGGCGTGAAGATCGGCTCGGGCAATTGCTGCGCCTCCACGAGCCCGGCCGGCAGCGCGATACCGCTGACCTGGCCGGTCTTTTGGTAGTCTTTCCAGCCCGAACCGGCCAGATAGCCGCGCACGATGGCCTCGATCGGCACGGGCTTCAACCGCTTGACCACCACCGCGCGGCCTTCCACCTGGGGTAAATCCTCGGCGTCGACCACGTCCTCGACGCGATCGCCGGTGAAATGATTGGGCACCACGTCGGCGAGCTGCGCGAACCAGAAATTGGAAATCGCCGTCAGGATCTGCCCCTTGGCGGGAATCGGATCATCCAGGATGACGTCGAAAGCGGATAGGCGGTCGGTGGCCACCATCAGCATGCGCTGGTCGTCGATGGCGTACAGATCGCGGACCTTGCCGGAATAGATTTTCTGCAGACTTTTCAGATTGGTGGTGCTGATAACGCTCATCACTCGCTACCCTTGACTGGTAAATTCGGTTGCTACAGCGTGTCGTACAGCGCTTGCGCCTGGGCCAGGGCCTCGTCGGCGCTCACGTTCAACACGTTGAAGTGGCCCATCTTGCGCCCGGGGCGCGCCTCGGCCTTGCCGTACAGATGCAGGTGCGCATTGGGCGCCTCCATGAGCACGTCCCAGTTCGGCGTGCCGTCCTGGGGCCACAGATCGCCCAGCAAATTGACCATCGCCACCGGCGAGAGCAAGTCGGGCTTGCCCGGCAGCAGACCGCATAGCGTGCGGACTTGTTGCTGGAACTGGTCGGTAACGCAGGCATCCAGCGTGTAGTGGCCGGAGTTGTGCGGCCGCGGCGCGATCTCGTTGACCACCAGCGAGTCGTCCTCCAGCACAAAAAACTCCACCGCCATCACGCCGACGTAGTCGAGCGCGTCAGCCAGGCGACGCGCCATGTCGCGCGCGCTGTCCGCCAGCGTTGGCGCGATACGCGCCGGCACCAGGCTGATGTCGAGAATGCCGTCTTTGTGGCTATTCTCGGCGATTGGGAAGACGGCGGCCTGCGCTTGGCTCGTGCGCGCCACGATGGCCGACACCTCCAGCTTGAGCGCCAGCATTTTCTCCAGCACGCAGGCCTGCCCGCCAAGATCCGCGAATGCGGCGCGCGCCTCCTCGGCCGTGCGTACCCGCGCCTGCCCCTTGCCGTCGTAGCCGAGACGCGCGGTTTTCAAGATGCCCGGCAAATAAGGGGATAAGTCTGCCGCCAAATCCGAGGCGGCGGTGACCGCCAGCCATGCGGCGGTGGGCAGCCCCGCCTGGTTGATCCAGCGCTTTTCCGTCAGCCGATCCTGGGCGATCGCCACGCAGTCCCCAGAAGGCGCCACGCGCGTCAGTCTTGCCAGATGCCGCATCGATTCGGCATCCACGTTTTCGAATTCGGTGGTGATGGCGGCGCAGGTCTGGCCCATGCGCGTCAGCGCGTCGGCATCGTCGAACGGCGCACACAGATGGACATCCGCAAACGCAGCGGCCGGCGCCAAGGGGTCGGGGTCAAGCACGGTCACGCGATAGCCCATGGTGCGGGCGGCGGCGGCGAACATGCGGCCGAGTTGGCCGCCTCCCAGTATTCCCAGCATCGACGGCGGAAGAATCGCTTTCATTGCTTATTCCACCTTGGGCAACGTCATCGCCAACACGGTGTCGCGTTGACGGGCGCGAAACACGGCAAGCTCGGCCAAAAACGCGGGATGATCCGCCGCCAGCATGGCGATGGCGAACAACGCGGCATTGGCCGCACCCGCCTCGCCGATGGCGAACGTCGCCACCGGCACGCCCTTGGGCATTTGCACGATGGACAGCAACGAGTCTTCGCCGCGCAGGTATTTGGACGGCACCGGCACGCCGAGCACCGGCACCGTGGTCTTGGCGGCCAGCATGCCCGGCAGGTGGGCCGCGCCGCCGGCACCGGCGATAATCGCGCGCAGGCCACGCGGTCCCGCGGTTTCGGCATACTCGAACAGCAGATCCGGCGTGCGGTGCGCCGACACCACGCGCGTCTCGTAGCGGACACCGAAGTCATGCAGCACTTGCGCCGCATGTTGCATGATATCCCAATCACTGTTGCTGCCCATCACGATGCCGACTTCAATCATGTGTTTTCGCTGCTCGTTGCGTGGAAAAACAGGATTTTACCCGAGGAAGGCACAGGCCCGGCGAGTGTCTTTATCTGGAACGAATAAAACGGCGGGGCCGGCAGTCTCGGCCCCGCGTCCCACTAGAGCTTTTTAAGCATCAATTTGGCTTTGGCGGCGGCGGCGCTCTTCGGATACAACTTGATCAGTCGTTTGAGCGTGACCTTGGCCTCGTCGTTCTGCGACAGCTCGATCTGACAGCTGGCGATATTGCGCAACGCGTCCGGCGCCTTGGGGTGATTCGGATACTGATCGGCGAACTGGCGATGAATGGCGATCGCCGCGTCGTATTGCTTGAGCGCCGTATGCGCCACACCTTGCCAGAACAAGGCGTCGGCGGCCTGCGGATCCTTGGGGTTTTGTTTGACGTATTGATCGAGCGCGGTGATCGCCGCGGCAAAATCGCGCTGACGCAGCAAATTGAGCGCGCGATCGAAATCGGGCACGGCCTGCGCGCTGCCGCTGGCCGCCGGGCTGCTGGCCGCTGGCGCGCTGCTGGCCGTCGGCGCGTTGCCTGGCCCGCCTTCCAGCTTGGCCAAGCGCGCGTCCAGATCGGCGTACAAGTCGTTCTGCCGCTTCTGCGCGCTCTGCAGATTGTAGTTCAGCACCTCGACCTCGCCCGAAAGCTTATCCACTTTGGCGCGCAATTCATCGAGCTGGCTCACCATGTCCAGCAGCTTGTCGTTGGACAGTTTCGTCTCGATCTGCGTCAGACGCGCGCTCGCCTGCTGGTTGACCTGATCGATCTGCTGCCGTGTGTTTTCCAGATCGGCATTGGTGGCACAACCGGACACCAGCGCAAGAAGGGCACAGCCCATGGCAAGGCGTTTCATCGGGGGCTCCGTAAAAGGAAACAGCCGGATATCTTAGCGATACCCGGCCGGACTGTCATGACCGGCTTACACCCCGGTCTTATTGGCCATCATAGACGATATCGGCGCGGCGGTTCTGCGCATAATCGGCATCGCTGGTACCGGTAGCCTTAGGCTTTTCCTTGCCGAAGCTGACGGCTTCCAGCTGTTTATCGGGCACGCCCAGCACTTCCATCGACTTCTTCACGCTCTCGGCACGACGCTGGCCCAGCGCCAGGTTGTATTCGCGGCTGCCGCGCGCGTCGGTGTTGCCTTGGATCGTGATCTTGTGACTGTTGCCGTTGCTTGACTTCAAGAAGTCCGCATGCGCGCCGACCAGGCTCTTGTACTCGTCCTTCACCACCGACGAATCGAAATCGAAGTACACGCTGCGTTGTGCCAGCGGGCTGTTCGGATCGTGCAAGGGATCGAGCGCCGTTTGGTTCTGCTCGCCCGAGGAGACCGGTGCCACGGAAGTCGCGGCCGGCTGGCTCGCCGCCGGCGCGGCGGCCTCAGGCGGCTTGGTGCTCGAACACGCCGCCAGCAAAGAGGCCGCGGCGGTACCAATAAGCAGTTGTTTCCAGTTCATGTTTACTCCCTCTCTAACGGATCAATGGGTAAACGGCCCCCAGGCCGGATCCTGTACTTCACCATTCAATACGGCCAAACGCGCCTTGTTGCCGCCGTCCAGCGTGGCGGCATAGAGCACGCTCTGGCCGCCTTGCACACTGGCGTATAGCACCATTTGGCCATTGGGCGCGAAACTCGGGCGTTCATTGTAGGGATCGCTCGACAACACACGCACGTCACCGTTGGCGCGATCCTGCATCATCACGCGGAACGCTCCTGCCTGACGTTGGATAAACGCCAGCGTATTGCCGTCCGGCGACAGCCGCGGCGAGACGTTATAGCTGCCCTGCCAGGTCAACCGGGTGGCATCGCCCCCAGTGGCCGCCATGCTGTAAATCTGCGGTCCGCCCGCGCGATCGGAAACAAACACGATCTTCGCGCCGTCGGCCGACCAAGATGGCTCGGTGTCGATCGCATCGCTGTAGGTCAGGCGCCGCGCCGCGCCGCCGCCGGCCGCGTCGACCAGATAAATCTCCGAATTGCCGCTGAGGGTCAGCACCACCGCCAATTGTTTTCCATCCGGCGACCAGGCCGGACCGGAATTGCTGCCTTTGAAGTTAGCCGCCGCCCGCCGCCGGCCGGTAGCCAGATCCTGCACCCACACCACCGGCTTATGGGTTTCGAACGATACATAAGCCAAGTAACGGCCATCCGGCGACCAAGCGGGCGACATGATCGGCTCTTTGGAGCGCAAGATGGTCTGCGACCGGCCGCCATCCATATCCGCCACCTGCAATTGGTAGCTGGCCGCGCCCTGTTTGAGCACATAGACGATGCGCGTGCCGAAAATCCCCTGCTGCCCGGTAATCGCCTGATAGATCATGTCGGCGATCTTGTGCGCGACCTGACGCCCTTGGTCCGGCGACACGGTGAACTGCCCGCCGGTCAGCTGCTTCTTCTGCGCCGCATCCATGAGACTGAACGACACCGTCACCTGGCCGTTGCCGGCATCGCTCACCGTGCCGACCGCCACCGATTGCGCGCCGGCGCCTTGCCACTGGGCATAGTGGATCGAGGCTGGCGTAAAGGGCAGATCGCTCACCTTGCTCGTATCCAGCACACGGAACATGCCGGAGAGGTTCAAGTCGTTCTTCACCACCAGTGTCAGCGGGTCGGACAAGCGCGAGCTTTCGTCCTTGAACGGCACGACCGCGATGGCGTGTCGCGTCGAGCCGCCACCGACAATTTCAATTGTCATATCAGCTTTAGCTAAATTACAAGCAAAAGCTAAGACAATCAACATCATTCTGAACAGAGAGTTAGAGCTAAACATTAGTTCCCTCAGTCATACACTTTTTTGCAAATACGCTGCCCCTAGAAAGGCCGGAACTCCAGGGTCAGGCGCCGCACATCGTTAAACCGCGTGCCAGCCGGCAGCGCCGGGAAGGTGCCGGCTTCGCGAATCGCACGCTGTACCGCCTCGTCATACGCCGTATTGCCGCTCGATTGCAGCAACGTCACCCGCTGCACGTCCAATGTCGGAAGCAGCACCACCTGCACCACCGCCTTGGGATTGCCCTTCATCGCCGGTGGAACCTGTACCAATGGCAATATCTTGGCCCGCACCTTGGCGGCATAGTTGTCGCGCGCCTGCGCCGAACCATTCGGCACGCCACCGGCCACACCGCCCGGCGAACCGGCCTGATCGACGCGAGCGTTGGGCGCGCGCGTGGTGTTGCCGCTGCCGAGCTCGGCCAATAAGTCGTTGCTGTCGTCGTTGTAATGCTTAGCGGCCTGCTTGCCCTTGTTGGCGGGCTGAGGCAGCGGCTTAGGCTCGGCCTTGGCCTTCGCTTCCGGCTTGGGCTTCTCTTCAGCCTTCGGCTTGGCCTCCGGTTTGGGTTGAGAAGCCGCCTGCTTTTTCACTTCAGGCTTCTTACCCAGTTGGATATCCGCCTTGGGCACTTCCGGCGTGGGCGCCGGCTGGCTCTCGGGCTGTGGCGCGGGCGTGGCCGGCGCTGGCTTGACCGTCTCCGCCGGCGGTGGCGGCGCGGCGGACCACAGTTCCACCGAGACCGGCGCGGGCTCGGTCATCGCCGTCTGGCGCGCGGCGTAAAGCAACAACAGCAATAGCGCCACATGCAGCAGCATGGACAGCGCCATGCCGCGCCCAAACCGGGAGCGCCGACTCATCGGCTTTGCTTCACGGTCAACGCCACGCGTTGGATGCCGGCGCGGTGCAAGGCGTCGGCGACTTTGAGCACGTCTTCGTATTTCATGTCGCGCGCGGCGGAAATGGCGAACGGCCGGTCATGCTGCGGCAAGGAGGGGGCCGCGGCGGCCAATTCATCGACGTTGGCAAAGGTACGCGTCGAGTCGGCGCTTTTCAGCGTGATCGCGCCGGACGCATCGAGCTCGACTTCCACCGGCTGGACATCCGGGGTCCGGGCTTGCGAGACGCTAGGCACGTCGATCACCCCGGGCGTGAACATCGGGGTGGTGATCATGAAAATCACCAGCAACACCAGCATGACGTCGATGTAGGGCACGACGTTCATCTGGTTGATCTGGCGTCGTGGGCGACGGGTCAACATAATCGGATCAATATCGAAAATCGGCGGTCATCATCATAGCATCTGCCATACCGCCTCTGGATGCCATCTGACATGCCCCCCTCGTGTTAGTTCACAATTTCATCGCTAATGTCATGCCATCCCCCATCGGCAACACGGAAAGCCGAATGCGAGGATCGGCGGCCAGGCCCGCGTTGAACGCATGCATCGTATGCACGCCGGGAGGATCGTTGTCTTGCGGCGCGATGACGCGCCCACCCAGGAAAATATTGTCTAGCACAATGACCCCGCCGGGCCGAACGAGCTGCAAGCAGGCTTCGAAATAAGCCGGCGTGCTGGGCTTGTCCGCATCGATAAAGGCCAGGTCGAAATCGTTGTGCCGGCCGGCGTCGAGCAGCGCCTGCAGCGTATAGAGCGCCGGCTGCAATGTCAGATGAATGCGCTCGGCCACGCCCGCCTTGTGCCAGTATTCACGCGCCACGCGGGTAAATTCGTCGCTAACGTCGCAGGCGACCACTTCGCCATCCTCGGGTAGCGCCAAGGCCACCGCCAGGGCGCTATAGCCGGTAAATACGCCAATTTCCAGATAGCGGCGCGCGCCGATCAGTCGCGCAAGCCACCCCATGAACTGCCCTTGCTCCGGCGCGATCTGCATCTTGGCCAGACGGTGGCCCGCGGTAAATTCGCGCAGCTCGCGCAGGACAGGATGCTCGGTAACGCCGATGGCGTGCAGATAGTCTGTCAGACTGTGATCAAGGGGAATCGATTGTCGGGTCATGGCGCGGCCTGCTAAAAAAACAAACAACGCCCCGCGGGGCGTTGCCTTGAAGAAACGACGGGAGGTGCCGTTAGTCCGGTTGGTAGACGTAGGGCTTTTGCGGAACGCGCGCGTCGCGCCAGCGGCGCTGGTCGTCCAGATCGACCTTGCGGTCCCACCAGGTCAGACGCAGCGCTTCGCGCTCGCCATCGACCTCTGGGTTCTGCTGCAGATACTCCCGCATGAATTGGGTAAATTCAGACTGATACATGCCAGCTCCTGAAACGGTATTTCTCAACATTGTACGGTAAATGAAAGTTGGCCGCATCCAGACCAGTGTCATACCGCCAATAACGGCTCGTTCTTCTCGCCATACATCTTGCGGTCGGCCACCGACAGCAACTCCTCGATCAACACCCCGTCTTCGGGATAATAGGCGACGCCGATGCTGACACCCAAGCGAATCGAATGTCCGTCCAGCTCATAGGCGCGCTCGATGGCGCGCTTGAGCCGTTCCACCACCAGGATGACTTCCTGCTTGGATTCGACCTCCTCGATCAGTACGGCGAATTCGTCGCCCCCTAGGCGCGCCACCGTATCCTCGGTGCGAAGCTCGGCTTTGAGCCGCGCGGCGATCACCTGCAGTACCCGATCCCCGGTGGCATGGCCGTAGGTATCGTTGACCGGTTTGAAGCGGTCCATATCAAGAAACAGCACGGCCAGGCTGCGGCCTTTCCGGTTCAAGCGCGAAATCGCGTGTTGCAGCCGGTCGTAGAACAAGTTGCGATTGGCCAGATTGGTCAGGCGGTCATGGTTGGCCAGGTAGAACAACCGCATCTCGCGTTCTTGGCTACCCTCCAGAAAACGGGCATAGCGGGCCAGGGCCAAAAACATGATCACGAACAGTCCGATAGAAATCACTGCGGCCAAGGCGCCATCGCGCAAGCGGACTTCAGGCCACCCCAGTTGCCACGACAATTGCAGCGTCATCGGCTGGGTCGTCCCGCCCAGCGGGTGCGTCGCGTTAAACGCGGGCAGCAACAATTGCTCCAGGAAATGGCGCGGTACGCTATGACGCTCCAGCAGCCGCTGATCCCCTTGTTCACCTTGCCAGAGCCATAAAGACCAGCCAGGCGGCATGGGTTGCTGCTCGGCCAGCAGCGCGGCCGCTTCGACCTGCATGACGACAATGCGGCGCATCGAGGGATCGATCGCGCGCGCCAGGAAAAAGCTTGGCGAGGAGGCGTGTCCGACATCGCGTTGCATGATGGTGCCGCCGTGTCGCGCGGCGACAGCCTGCTGCAACGTCATCAACCATGGGCGCTGCGCCATGTCGGCGGCATCAAAAGTAAACAAACGTTTGATTTGTTGATGATGCGCGACCAGATTATCGGCAAATGCCCGGGTTTCGGCATCCGTTCTGGCCGCCGATTGAAATGCCGCATAGCTATAGAGCACCACCTCGTTGGCTTCCAACTGCTGGCCGATCCGCTCCGCCAGGTGCTGCTCGAAAGCATCAAAATCCTCTTCCGCCCGCAATACCGAATGACTGACGAACGACAGCCCGATCAGGACGCTTATCACCAGCCACAGCAAAGTGCAGGTCAGGTAGACCAGTCTCATCCGCATGGCAATGCCATAATTCCGAGGAAAGAACAGAATATTGTAATTGAACTTGAGGGGAGTTTCAGCTCATTTAGATCGCAGAATGGCAGGAAAACCAACAAGCGTGACACATGAAACAACAATCCACCCGTACGGCCAGGTTTGTCATAAGCCCCAGTGTGGTTTTCCGAGCTTTTCCGTCAATAGACGCCACGATTGCAGCTGTTTCTGGAATTTATTGTTGGTAGGGGCGATGTCGCGCACTTTCATCAACAGCTCGCTAGCCCGCCGCATATAGCTTTCGTGCCAGCCATTGCGATGCACATACGCCATGGTGGCATTGACCAGGTTCAGCATGATCTGAATGTTGCTGGGCATTTCGGTCAACGCACGCGCGAAGCGCTCGATGGCGGCATCGTAGGCGCCGTTTTGCGCGTCCTTCACCGCCAAGTTGTTCATGTCGACCACCCCCTGCACGTTCTCGGCAATCAGCCGACGACCGACCTCGCCACGCCCCACTTCATCGAACAGATTGCCAAGCCGGATCAGCATGCGTTCGTCGTCGTGGTGGTTGCGCACCAGGCCGCGCATCACCTGATCGCCCAGATGGGTGTTGTGCTGGGTATAACAGGCGCGGGCGAATTCCATGTGTGCTTCCGGGTCCAGTTCACCTGCCAGTTGCTCGAAACGCTCCTGGGCATCCTTCAACACCTGTTCGGCGCGCATGCCATTGCCGCTATGCATCTGCACCTGGCTATCGATGACGTCGGCCATCCATTCGCCTCCCTGGTTATAGCGGAAGTCGCGTCGCAGCCGCCCCAGGGTGCGGCTCGCGTTGCCGGTTTCGCCCTGCGCCAGTTGCACGCGCGCCAGCATGGCGTAGTGGTTGGGGCTGCGGTGCCAGGTGTACTTGGCGATCTCCAAGGTTTCCGTACAGGCGGCCTCCGCCACCGCCAGGTCATTGTTCATGAAGGCGACCTCCGCCAGGTGTTTCTGGCGGCGGATCACCACCGGCGACAAGTCGGTGGCCTTTTGCAGCAATGCCTGCGCCTCGACGAGGTTGCCGCTGTCGCGATGGAGCCGCGCCAGCCAATCGTAGGCCTCCATGATACGGTCGTTATCGGCCAGCACTTCCTCGAAAAGCATGCGCGCCTGGTCATACGCCTTCAGACCGGTCAGCGCCTTCGCCAAGCCGAGCTTGGCCCAGGGCACGTCCTTGATGCGCAGCACATCCATGTAGAGGCTACGCGCCGTATCGAAGTCGCCGATGCGTAGCGACAACGTGCCCTTGATCTTCATGAAATCCAGCGTGAATTCGCCGCGCTCGGCGATCTTGCGGTTGCATATCTCGATGGCCGCCAAATACTCGTTGCGCATGATGGCCTCATCGATCGGCCGGAAGGCGGTGCGCTTGCGCACCGCCTTGGACAGGCGCTGCGACAGCTTTTCGCCGGAAAAGGGTTTGAGCAGGTAGTCGTCGGGCGCGAGTTCGGCGGCGGAAATCACCCGTTGCGCGCGCCGCTCGCCGGTCACGATCATGAACACGCAAGACTGTTTGATCAGGTTGCGCTCCTTGACCTCTTCAAACAGATACAAGCCATCGTAGCCATTGCCCAGGTCGTAGTCGCACAAGACGACGTCGAAGTCGTGGCGCCCCATCTTGGACAGCGCATCGCTCGCGCGATTGGCATATTCGACCTTTTCCGCGCCGAACGACGACAAGGTCATGCCCATGGCGCGCTGCATCTCCGGCACGCTGTCCACCACCAGAAACAGCCGGCCCTCGCCGAAGCTATTGCGATACGCTTCCTGGCGATTGCCGGGTTCGGTGGTGCCACCGAGCTGCGCAGGCTGAATCGCCGCCGTCCGGGATTCTGGATGGTCTACCATGGTTCGCTCACGTCCCCGTCAACGCTCAGGCCGGTTGCAGCTTTGCATAGCGCAAATCCAGCCATTTCATGCCATGTTCGGCAAAATTGATCTGCAGGCGCACATCGTTGCCGCCGCCTTCGGCATTCACCACCACGCCCAGACCGAATTTAACGTGGCTGACCGATTGGCCGATGTGAAAGCCGCCCGCCTGTTGCGCCGGCGGGCGATGGACCGCCACGCCAGGCCGTGCCGCCGCCATGCCCGGCGCGACGGACTGACTCTGGCTTGATAGCACGCGCACCAGCGGCGCCGGCACCTCATCGACGAAACGAGAGCGGATCGGATAACGACTTTGCCCATGCAACATGCGCGCCTGGGCACAGGTCATATACAACCGCTTGCGCGCTCGCGTGAGAGCAACGTACATCAGCCGCCGCTCTTCTTCCAGCCCCTTATCGTCATTTAGGCTATTTTCATGCGGAAAAAGCCCTTCCTCCAGGCCGGAAACAAAGACCGCGTCGAACTCCAGCCCCTTGGCGGCATGCACGGTCATCAGTTGCAGCGCGTCTTCGCCGGCCTCCGCTTGATGTTCGCCCGCCTCCAGCGCAGCCGAGGTCAGAAACTCGATCAGCGCCAGCGACGGCTCCTCGGCCACGAACGCGGCGGCGGCGTTGATCAGTTCGTCCAGGTTGGCCAGCCGCTCCTCGCTCTCTTTCTTGTCTTGCTCGTACATGGCGCGCAAGCCGCTGTCGTCGATCGCCAGACTGACCGTTTCCGCCAGCGTCAGCCCTTGCGCGCGTTCACGCATGGCATCGATCAACAGCACGAACTTGGCCAGACTCGCCGCGCTGCGGCCGCCACCGGCGCTACACGCGGCCTGCCATAGCGACACGCCCGCGGACAGGCTCGACGCTTGCAGATTCTCGATGCTGCGCGCGCCGATGCCGCGCGCGGGCAGATTGATCACCCGCAACAGCGCGTTGTCGTCGTCCGGGTTCGCCAACAGGCGCAGGTAGGCCAGCGCGTGTTTGATTTCCTGCCGTTCGAAAAAGCGCAGGCCGCCATACACGCGGTAGGGCAGGCGGCCATTGACCAGTGCGTGCTCCAGTGCGCGCGATTGCGCATTGGAGCGATACAGCACGGCGATATCAGACAGATTCAGGCCTTCACGCTTCAGCGCGCGCACTTCGTCGACGATGAATTCGGCCTCGTCGCCGTCAGACCAGGCCTCGTAGAAACGGATCGATTCGCCGTCGTCGGCCTCGGTCCATAGATTCTTGCCCAGCCGGCCATCGTTGTGCTCGATCAGCGCGTTGGCCGCCTTGAGAATGGTGCCCGCCGAGCGATAGTTTTGCTCCAGGCGGATGGCCTCGCCGATGCCGTAATCGCGCAACAGCGAACGCATGTTGCCCACTTCGGCGCCGCGGAAGGCATAGATCGACTGGTCATCGTCGCCGACGGCGAACAGCGCGTTGTCCGTACCGGCCAACAGGCGCAGCCAGGCATATTGCAAGCGGTTGGTATCCTGAAACTCGTCGACCAGAATGAAGCGGAAGCGGCTGCGGTAATGCAGGCACAACGCCTGATTGGCCGACAAGAGCTCAAAGCTTCGCAACAGCAGCTCGGCGAAATCCACGACGCCCTCTCGCCGGCACTGCGCGTCATAGGCCGCATACAGTTCGATCAGCTTCTGACCGTAGTAATCGTGCGCCGCCAGACGGTCGGCGCGGTTTCCCGCCTCTTTATTGCCATTGATGAAATGCTGCACCGACCGCGGCGGGAATTTTTCGTCCGACAGCTCCAGGCTTTTGAGCAAACGCTTGATGGCGGCCAGTTGATCTTGACTGTCGAGAATCTGAAAGGTCTGCGGCAAGCCGGCGTCACGGTAGTGCATGCGCAGCAGGCGATTGCACAGGCCGTGAAAGGTGCCGATCCACATGGCGCGCACGTTGACAGGAATCATGGCGCCGAGCCGGGCCTGCATCTCGCGCGACGCCTTGTTGGTAAAGGTGACCGCCAGCACGCCGGCCGGGCTGATTTGCCCGGTCTGGATCAACCAGGCGATACGCGTGGTCAGCACCCGGGTCTTGCCGCTGCCGGCGCCGGCCAGCACCAGCGCGCTTTGCGCCGGCCAGGTGACCGCACGCAACTGTTCCGGATTGAGTCCGGCCAGCAGATCTGACGACATGGGCATCTCGCAAACAGGAAAACGACGATTTTACACTAGCCGATGCCCGACCGGCGCCGGTTACACCCGCTGGTCCATCTCCAGCGCCGGCGTGCCGCCGATGCCTTGGCTGACCACCCGCGCCGGCACGCCGGCCACGGTACAGTGTGCCGGCACGTCGTCCAGCACCACGCTGCCCGCCCCCACCTTGGCGCATTCGCCGACGTGGATATTGCCCAGCACCGCGGCGCCGGCGCCCAGCATCACGCCATCGCCGATTTTCGGATGGCGGTCGCCTCGCTCCTTACCCGAGCCGCCCAGCGTCACGCCATGCAGAATCGAGACGTTGTTGCCGATCACCGCGGTCTCGCCCACCACCACACCGGTGCCATGATCGAGCAACAGCCCCTGCCCGAGCTGCGCCGCCGGATGAATGTCGGCGCCGGTGATCTCGGAAATACGGTTTTGCAGAAACAGCGCCAACGGCTGGCGGCCGTTCAGCCACAGCCAATGCGTGATGCGCTGGCACTGGATGGCATGAAACCCCTTGAAGTACAAAAGCGGCGTCGCGTAGCCGTCGCAGGCCGGATCGCGCTGAAAGCACGCCTCGATATCGGCGCGCACGCAGGCGATAATGCTCTCGTCGGCGGCAAACGCCTCGCGGAACAGCTCCATCAACGCGCGCGCGTCCATGACCGGACTGGCCAATTTACTCGACAGGTGAAACGCCAGCACATCCTGCAACGAACGGTGGCGCAGCACCGTCATGTGCAGAAAGCTCGCCAAGAGCGGCTCCGCTTCGGCAGCCGACTGCGTTTCCTGGACAATGGCCAGCCACAAATAATCGTCAGCTATCTCGGACATCGAAAAATTCTCGCATCTAATAGGGCGGACCGGCGCCGGCCCCGTGGGTTACAACAATACGACGTCAAACTGCTCCTGGGTATACGATCCCTCGACCGACAACGATACCGGTTTGCCGATGAAATCGACCAGCATCGCCAGGCTTTGCGACTCCTCGTCCAGGAACATATCGATGACCGGCTGCGCCGCCAGGATGCGGAAACCGCGCGCCTCGAACTGGCGCGCCTCGCGCACGATCTCGCGCTGGATCTCGTAGCACACGGTCTGCGCCGTCTTCACCTCGCCGCGCCCCTGACATTGCGGGCAGGTCTCGCAGAGCACATGCGCCAGGCTCTCGCGCGTGCGCTTGCGGGTAATTTCCACCAAACCCAGGCTGGTGAAGCCGTTGAGCGTCACGCGGGTCCGGTCGCGCGCCAGCGATTTGGCCAGCTCGTTGAGCACCGAGGTGCGGTGCTCTTCGTTATCCATATCGATGAAATCGACGATGATGATGCCGCCCAGATTGCGCAAGCGCAGTTGGCGTGCGATCGCCTGGGTCGCTTCCAGGTTCGTCTTGAAAATGGTTTCGTCGAAATTGCGGTTGCCGACGAAGCCCCCGGTATTGACGTCGATGGTGGTCATCGCCTCGGTCTGATCGATGATCAGATAGCCGCCGAACTTCAGATTGACCCGTCGCGCCAAGGCCTTGTCGATCTCGGCCTCGATGCCATGCAGCTCGAACAGCGGGCGCTCGCCGCTATAACGCTGAATCTTGTCCACCGCCAGCGTCACGTACTGCTCGGCAAACTCGGTCATCCGGCTGTAGTTCTCGGTCGAATCGACAATGACCTGCTCGGTCGAGTCGCTGACCATATCGCGCAGCACGCGCAGCGACAGAGGCAGATCCTCGTACAACAGGGATTGCGCCGGCAGGTTTTTCGACTTGTAGCGGATGTCCGACCACAGCTTGGACAGATAGGCGACGTCGGCGGCCAGCGCTTCGTCGTTGGCGGTTTCGGCACTGGTACGGATGATGAAGCCGTGCGGCATGTCCGCAGGCAACAGCTTCTCCAGCCGAGATTTCAGCGACAGCCGCTCCTCCTCGTTTTCGATCTTCTGCGAGATACCGATATGGGTTTCTTGCGGCAGATGCACCAAGAAGCGTCCGGCCAGGCTAATCTGCGTCGACAGGCGCGCGCCCTTGGTGCCGATCGGGTCCTTGATCACCTGAACCAGCACCGTCTGTCCTTCGAACAGCATCTTCTCGATGCGTTGCGGCTCGGTGGGGTGCTGGCGCTGCTCCAGCACGTCGGCGATATGGAGAAACGCCGCGCGCTCCAAACCGATCTCGATGAAGGCCGACTGCATGCCGGGCAGCACCCGTTTGACCTGGCCGAGGTAGATGTTGCCGACCAGACCGCGGCTCGCGGAGCGCTCGATGTGCAATTCCTGCACGATGGCGTCTTCCAAAACCGCGACACGCGTCTCTTGCGGCGTGATGTTGACGAGAATCTGCTCTTTCTGGCGGGGCAGATCGCGTGGCAAGGGGATCGTCTGATGCATCGCGCGCCCCCTCAAGGAAAAACAAAACCGAACTGCGATAGCAGCGCAGCGGTTTCGAACAAAGGCAGGCCGACCACACCGGTGAAGCTGCCGGCAATGTGTTCGACGAAGACCGCGGCCAGCCCTTGGATGCCGTAGGCGCCGGCCTTATCGGCGGCCTCTCCGCTGTCGAGATAGCGCTGAATGTCGTCCTCGCCGAGCGCGCGGAACGTCACGTCGGTCACTGATGTCGTCAATGCCACTTGATCGCCGCGGCGCACCGCCACCGCGGTAATCACCTGATGGGTGCGTCCGGAAAAAGCCAGCAGCATGCGCCGCGCATCGGCGGCATCGGCCGGTTTGCCGAAAATCTCGCCGTCCTGCACCACGGTCGTATCCGCGGCCAGCAATGCCCGCTGCGGCAAACCGCTGCGTTCCACCACCGCCCAACCGGCATCCGCCTTGGCGCGCGCCAGCCGTTCGGCGTAAGCGCGCGCCGCCTCTCCCGGCAAAACCGATTCGTCGATGTCGGCGTGGATCCGCTCGAAATGGAGACCGAGCTGCGTCAGCAGCTCACGCCGGCGCGGGCTGCCGGAGGCCAGATACAAAGTGTCGTTTTCAGTCATGTTGGCAAACACGGAGAATCATTTGCCGTAAGCCTACCAGACGATGACGGCAGCGGACTACCCGCTTTCTGACAAAATCAAGGCAGCCCCCCCATTACGGTCCTGTCATGGACGTACGGGGAAGTCAAAGTAAGAATCCGGGTAGGGCTCGTCTTTCAGGGTGAAGTGCCACCACTCGGTACTGAGTGGCGTGAATCCGGCCTGCATCATCAACTGCCGCAGCAGCAGCCGATTGGCCTTCACCTGCGGCGATAGGGCCTGGTAGTCGGGGTGCGAGACGGGGCTGAAACAATCATAGCCGGTGCCAAAGTCCAGACTGTTATCCGGTGCGCGCTCAGCCGCGGGGCCCGTACAATCGGCCTGCTGCAAGGCCGAAAAAGGGGGCGGCACCGCGCTGCCCAGCGGCACGATGGTCAGATCCACGGTACTGCCGCGGCTGTGGCCGGAACGGTGGGCGATATAACCGTCGCTGAACAGCCGCCGCTTATCCACCGTGGGATAAAACGCCGTGCGCATCGCGACATCGCCGGGGTCCTCGGCCCAGCGGGCGAAATGGTCGACTGCCCGTTGCGGACGGTAGCAATCGTAAACCTTCAACGCGAGCCCCATGGGCGCCAACTGCTGCGCCACCGCGTCAAGCGCGCCTGCGGCCCGGCGTGTCAGCAGGCACAACGGCGCGTCATAGCCGTCGATCTTTTTACCGACAAAATTAAAATCGGTCGCATAGCGCATATCGCGCTGCACATGAGGCATCGACTGCCCCAGGGAGATGAAGTCCGCCGGCCGCCGCGCGGCCGGTTGCCCGGCCGACGCCGTGGTTATCAACAACATCGCCAGGATAGAAACGTCACGCCACGCCATGGTCCCTCCTCCTTCGCTTTAGCCTCGGGCTCAAAAAGCCGAGTATGGCGAATGGCGCGGAGGGCAAGGGCCGGTGGCTTCCCAAGCGCTCAGTAAAAAAGCCCCGCGCGTTGAAGGACGCTTCAACGCGCGGGGCGGGTACGGCTCAGTAAAGCGGCTTACGCCAGCCTACCGTGGCATTGCTTGTATTTTTTGCCGCTGCCGCACGGGCAGGGATCGTTCCGGCCGATGCGCAGGCCGCGGTTGGCCAGCGCCTCCGGCGTCAGATCGTCATCGGACAAGCCAGCCGGATCGTCGTGCAACAGCGCGGTTTCGCGCGCCTCGCGCGCTTCCATCGCCTCGACTTCCTCGTGACTGCGGATCTGCACCGTCATCAACACGCCCACCACGCTGCGCTTGATCCGCTCCAGCATGTCGGCGAACAGTTCGAAAGCCTCGCGCTTATATTCCTGCTTCGGGTTCTTCTGCGCGTAACCGCGCAGGTGAATGCCTTGGCGCAGATGATCCATCGCCGACAGGTGCTCACGCCAATGGGTATCGAGCATCTGCAGCACGATCGAATGCTCGAACTTGCGCATGCCCTCGTCGCCCACCAGCTCGACCTTGGCCGCATAACTTTCCTCGGCCTGCTTCAAGATGCGTTCGCGAATGTCCGGTATATCCAGATTAGGCTCGCTTTGCAGCCATGCGCCCACGGGCGCCTCGAGCTGATACTCGCCGGCCAGCGCCTTCTCGAGCCCGGGCAGGTCCCACTGCTCGTCCATCGAACCCGGCGGAATATGCAGGTCGACCAGATCGCCCAACACCCCTTCGCGCATGTTGATCACCACGGCGCTGACATCCTCGTCCTCGAGGATTTCATTGCGCTGCTGGTAGATCACTTTACGCTGGTCATTGGCGACATCGTCATACTCAAGCAGTTGTTTGCGGATATCGAAGTTGCGTCCCTCGACCTTGCGTTGGGCGTTTTCGATCGAACGGCTGACCCAGGGATGCTCGATGGCCTCGCCGGCCGGCATCTTCAGGCGCTCCATGATCGCGGCGACGCGGTCGGAAGCGAAGATGCGCAACAGCGGATCCTCCAGCGACAAATAGAAGCGGGACGAGCCCGGGTCGCCCTGACGGCCGGAACGGCCGCGCAGCTGGTTGTCGATCCGTCGCGATTCGTGGCGCTCGGTGCCGACGATGTGCAACCCGCCGGCTTCCAGCACGGCGTCGTGACGCTGCTGCCATTCGGCGCGCAAGGTTTCCACGCGCTGGCGCTTCTCGTCATCGCTCAGGCTGTCGTCGCCCTCGACGGCGAGAATATCGTTTTCCGGGTTGCCGCCGAGCACGATGTCGGTACCGCGGCCGGCCATGTTGGTCGCCACGGTGATCACGCCTGGCCGGCCCGCCTGCACGACGATATCCGCCTCGCGCGCGTGCTCCTTGGCGTTGAGCACGTTATGCGGCAGCTTGGCGCGGGTCAGGAGTTCGGAGATCAGCTCGGAGTTCTCGATCGAGGTGGTCCCCACCAGCGCCGGCTGACCACGCCGGTGGCAGTCGGTGATATCGTCGACGATCGCCTGGTATTTCTCGGCCGCGGTACGGTACACCTTGTCCTGCGCGTCCTTGCGGATCATCGGACGGTTGGTCGGAATCACCACGGTTTCCAGACCGTAAATTTCCTGGAATTCGTAGGCTTCGGTATCGGCGGTGCCGGTCATGCCGGACAGTTTGCCGTAAAGACGGAAGTAATTCTGGAAGGTGATCGAGGCCAGCGTCTGGTTCTCGCGGTTGATCTCGACGCGCTCCTTCGCTTCGACCGCCTGGTGCAGACCGTCGGACCAACGGCGGCCCGGCATCAGCCGGCCGGTGAATTCGTCGACGATGATCACCTCGCCGTCCTGCACCACATAATGCTGGTCGCGCAGAAACAGCGAATGGGCCTTGAGCGCCGCCATCAGGTGATGCATCAGCGAGATGTTGGTGGCCGAGTAGAGGCTGTCGCCCTCGCGCAGCATGCCCATCTTGGCCAACAACTGCTCGCAGCGCTCGTGGCCGGCTTCGGACAGCATCACGGTGTGGCCCTTCTCGTCCACCCAGTAATCGCCCTCGCCGTCTTCCTTGTCCTGACGGCGCAACTGGCCGGGGATCGCGTCCATGCGCGTATAGAGGTCGAGATTGTCCTCGGCCGGGCCGGAAATGATCAACGGCGTGCGCGCCTCGTCGATCAGAATCGAGTCCACTTCGTCGACCACGGCGAAAGACAGCAGACGCTGCACTTTTTCGCCCAGGCTGAACACCATGTTGTCGCGCAGATAATCGAAGCCGAACTCGTTGTTGGTGCCGTAAGTGATGTCGGAGGCATAGGCGGACTGTTTGGCGGTGTGATCCATTTGGCTCAGATTCACGCCGACAGACAGGCCGAGGAAGTTGTACAGGCGGCCCATGGTGCGGGCGTCGCGGCTGGCCAGATAGTCGTTGACCGTCACGACATGCACCCCCTTGCCGCTGAGCGCATTCAGGTAAACCGCCAGCGTAGCGACCAGCGTCTTGCCTTCGCCCGTACGCATTTCCGCGATTTTGCCGTCATGCAGCACCATGCCGCCAATCAGCTGCACGTCGAAATGGCGCATGCCCAGCACGCGGCGAGACGCTTCGCGGCACACGGCAAAGGCTTCGGGCAGCAGATCGTCGAGCGCGGCGCCACCGGCCAGACGCGAGCGGAATTCGGCGGTTTTGCCGGCCAGCGCTTCGTCCGACAGCGCGCGCATTCCTTCTTCAAGGGCATTGATGCGGACCACCACTTGACGGTACTGCTTCAGCAGCCGCTCGTTACGGCTGCCGAACACTTTCTTGAGTAACGAGGAAATCATCTATCGAATCCAGGGGGGAGCCTGCAAGGCCAAAAATGACGAAGAGTTTAGCACATTCAATGCACTGGATATCAGGGTATGATTGCTTTGCATCAAGAGCCGGCACGCAAAAACCCTGATGACGGGCCGCCGCGCGCGCCGCGCCATGCACTAAAATCCAGATAAACCTAAGGCCTGTCGATGAAAAGCCGTACCCCCTATCAGATCGCCAGCCGCGACCCGCGGCTCACGCAATTGACCGCCGAGGCACGGGCGCTCCTGAAAATGGACAAACAGTTCCGCCGGCTACTGCCGGACGCCGTCGCCGCCGGCTGCCAAGCCGTGCGCATCGAGGGAGGGGAATTGCTGCTGTTTGCCGATAACGGCTTGATTGCCGCCCGGTTGCGCCTGATCGCCCCCGGGCTGTTGCCGCGCCTGGCGGCGTTAGGCTACCCGGCCGATCGGGTCAAGGTGCGCGTCAGTCCGCGCCTGCCGCCGGTCAAGCGGCAAAAGCAATCGAACATCAGTGAAAAGGCGCTCGACGGCATCGAGGCAGCCGCCGACACCGTCAAGGATCCGCTGGTCGCCGACGCGCTGGCCAAGCTGATTGCACATCACCGCAGATGACCGCGGCGGGCCTTCAGATCGCATAGTCGGCACCGCCGGGAAACACGGCGAGTTTGCGCGGCTTGACGTACACCACATCGCCAGGCGTGATGCCCAGCTCACGATAGCGCTCCTTCGGCAGCGCCACTTCGATGGCCGCGCCGTCATCGCGCTGCAACTCCAGCCGCACCAGCGGACCGACCGCGTGAATGTGCGCCACCCGGCCTTGCGCCAGTGCGCCGTCCGCGACCCAGGTGATATCCAGATCGTGGGGACGCACATAGGCGACCGCGCGTTCGGCGTCGTCCAGACCATGGACCGCGTGGGCAAACGGACCGATGGTCAAGCTGCCGGCCTCGACGCGGCCGTGAAACAAATTCACGTCGCCGAGGAAGTGGGTGACGAACGGCGAGGCGGGGTTTTCATAAATGTCGTCCGGCGCGCCCACCTGTTCGATGCGGCCATGGTTCATCACCACCACGCGGTCGGACACCTCGAGCGCCTCCTCCTGGTCGTGCGTGACGAACACGCTGGTCAGATGGATCTGGTCGTGCAAATCGCGCAACCACCGGCGCAGGTCCTTGCGCACCTTGGCATCCAACGCGCCGAACGGCTCGTCCAGCAACAACACTTTCGGCTCCACCGCCAGCGAACGCGCCAAGGCGACGCGCTGGCGCTGACCGCCGGATAGTTGGGCCGGATAGGCGCCGGCCAGCCAATCCAGCTGCACCAATTTGAGCAGGCTCATCACCCGATCGCGGATTTCCGCCTTACCGGGACGCGTGGCGCGCGGCTTGACCGACAGCCCGAACGCCACGTTGTCGAACACGGTCATATGCCGGAACAACGCGTAGTGCTGGAAAACGAATCCCACCTGACGCTCGCTCACATGGCGCGTGGTGGCGTCTTGACCCGCGAACAGAATCTGCCCGGCATCAGGGCGGTCGAGCCCGGCAATCATGCGCAGCAACGTGGTCTTGCCGCACCCCGACGGGCCGAGCAGCGCCAACAGTTCGCCATCGTCCACCCGCAAATCGACCTGGTCGAGCGCGACAAAATCGCCGAAACGTTTGCTCAATTGACGGACTTCGATACTCATGCGGATTCCTGGTTCAGGTGGATCATGGCTTGGGTGCGGCGGTCTTGTGTCTCGTGGAGCGCGCGCGCCGCCGCGCGCGCCTGACGCCATTCGACCAGGGTTTTGGCCACCAGCGTCAAAAGCGCGAGCAGGGTCAACAACGACGCGCAGGCGAAGGCGCCGACGAAGTTGTATTCGTTGTAGAGAATTTCGATATGCAGCGGCAGGGTGATGGTTTCACCGCGGATATGGCCGGACACCACGCTGACCGCGCCGAACTCGCCCATGGCGCGCGCGTTGGTCAGGATCACGCCGTAGAGCAGCCCCCACTTGACGTTGGGCAGCGTCACGCGGAGGAAGGTCTGCCAGCCGGAAGCCCCAAGCACCAGCGCCGCCTGCTCTTCTTCCGCCCCCTGCGATTGCATCAGCGGAATCAGCTCGCGCGCCACGAACGGGAAGGTGACGAACACCGACGCCAGCACGATCCCCGACACCGCGAACACCACTTTCACGCCATGCGCCTCAAGCCAGCCGCCCAGCGGCGAGTGCACGCCGAACAACAGCACATACATCAGCCCGGCCACCACCGGCGACACGGAAAACGGCAGATCAATGAGCGTGCTCAACAGGCTCTTGCCGCGGAATTCGAAGCGGGCGATGCACCACGCGGCACAGACGCCGAACACCAAGTTCAGCGGAAGCGCTACCGCGGTGGCCAACAGCGTCAGCTTGATGGCATCGAGCGCGTCGTTGTCGGCCAGCGCCGCCCAGTACAAGCCGAGCCCCTGAGCGAGCGCCTGTTGAAACACGACGAACAGGGGCAGCAGCAGAAACAGCGTCAGAAACAGCACGGCAACGGCGGTCAGCAGCCAACGCGTGGCGCGGCCTTCGGCGGTCGGGGGGAGCGAAAATGCGCGCATGCCGTCTCCTTAGCGTCCAGCGCCCTGACGCCGGGCCACGCGCCATTGCAGCCCATTGATCAGCAACAGGCAGATAAAGGAAATGCCCAGCATCACCACCGCCACCGCCGTGGCGCCATGCAGATCATACTGGTCGAGCTTGGCCACGATGATCAGCGGCGCGATCTCCGACACGCGCGGAATATTGCCGGCAATGAAGATCACCGAGCCGTATTCGCCCGCGCCGCGGGCAAACGCCAGCGCGACGCCGGTCAAGAGCGATGGTAAAAGCGCCGGCAGGACCACGCGGAAAACGATCTGCCAGCGCGACGCGCCCAGGCAGCTTGCCGCCTCCTCCAGCTCGCGCTCCAAGCCCTGCAGCACCGGTTCGACGGTGCGCACGACAAAGGGTAAACCGATGAAGGTGAGCGCCACCACGATGCCCAACGGCGCGAACGCCACCTTGACGCCCAGCGGGTCAAGCCACTGCCCGATCAGCCCGGAAGGCGCATAGAGGCTCGTCAACGCGATGCCGGCGACCGCCGTGGGCAGCGCAAACGGCAAATCGATCATGGCATCGAACAGCCGCCGACCGGGAAAGGGATAGCGCACCAGCACCCAAGCCACCAACAGGCCGAAAGCGGCATTGATCAACGCGGCATAGAACGACGAGGCAAAAGACAGACGGATCGACGCCAGCACGCGACTATCCGCCAGCGTATGCGCGAAAGCGGTGAACCCCATGCCGGCGGTGGAGACGATCAGCGCGGCAAACGGCAGAATCACGATCAGCCCGAGCCAGAACAAGCTGACGCCGAAGGCCAGCCCGAAGCCGGGCAACATGCTGTATTGTCGGTTGAAGAGGCTCATGGTCCCGGCGCGTTGGAATGCAAATCAGCAAGATAAGAAACTATACCGTCCGATTTTTATTACCATAAATAATATTGAGAAATACCGTTAGCCGGTGCGGTTATAACCCATTGCGGCGCGAACGAAGATAACCCTCAAGCGACCAGCGGCCCGGACCATGCAAAGCCAGCACCACCCGCAACGTTCCCCAGAAGAGATGATCCTGCCGGCCCAATTCGGGCAACACCGGCAAGGACAAAGCTGTCCGCCAAATCGGTCGCGAACAGCCCCGCGGCGGCGCGACGATAGCATTGCGACAGCAAGGCGCTCATCTCGCCCCCTCGCGCCAAACGCGCACGATCAACCCCTGCCCGATCAATAGCGTCAACAGCCGCTGCAGATCCAAGCCCGCCGCGTCTGGCACGGTAGACACCGCGTCGAGCAAGGTTCGGCCGGCGCCGAGCGCGGCCACTACCGCCGCGTCGCCCGGCGACAATACCGTCACGGCCATGCCGGACGGCCCCCGGCTCACTAGCGCGCATTGC
>Ga0213872_10000561_pt1 | contig 28726 bp, 27 predicted proteins | sample VelepicomBERX_R2_FD_160071 | JGI IMG/M metagenome (GOLD analysis project Ga0213872, IMG submission 160071) | Rhizosphere microbial communities from Vellozia epidendroides in rupestrian grasslands, the National Park of Serra do Cipo, Brazil - RX_R2 | ecosystem: Host-associated > Plants > Roots >...
TGCCGGCATAGCTATAGGGCAGGATGGCCTGCGGATCGCGCGCGGCGATCGCCTTCAGGCGCGCGGCAATGTCGGCAAGTGCCGACGTCCACGACACCGGCTCGAAGCGCGGCGCCTCGTCCTTGCGACTGACGCGCTTGAGCGGCTGCAGCACGCGTTCCGGGTGATAGGTACGCTCGGCATAACGCGATACCTTGGTGCACAGCGCGCCGTGCGTGCTCGGGTGCTCGGCGCGGCCTTGGATCTTGATGACCCGTCCGTCCTGGACGGTGATCTGCATCGCGCAGGTATCGGGGCAGTCGTGCGGGCAGGCGCCGTGGACGACGCGGAGGGACTCGGACACATTCATGCGCCGCACTATTGCACAAGCGTAATAGGCCTGATGGGCGCTCGCTAAACTGCGGCGAGGAGTTCGCCATGAAACTGATCGACACCATCCTCGCCGACACCGCCGCCATCCGCACGCTGCGCCGCGACATCCACGCCCACCCCGAACTCTGCTTCGAGGAGCAGCGCACCTCGGACCTGATCGCCAAGGCGCTTACCGAGTGGGGCATTCCGGTCCATCGGGGCCTGGGCAAGACGGGCGTTGTGGGCATCGTCAAGAACGGAACGTCGAACCGCGCCGTCGGCCTGCGCGCCGACATCGACGCGCTGCCGATGACCGAGCACAACCACTTCGAGCACGCGAGCCGTCACCCCGGCAAGATGCACGCCTGCGGCCACGACGGCCACACGGCCATGCTGCTGGCTGCGGCCAAGCATCTCTCGCAGCATCGCGACTTCGACGGCACGGTCTATCTCGTGTTCCAGCCGGCCGAAGAAGGCGGCGGCGGCGCGCGCGAGATGATCAAGGACGGGCTCTTCGAGAAGTTCCCGATGGAAGCCATGTTCGGCGCCCACAACTGGCCGGGCCTCGAGGCCGGCCAGTTCGCCGTGCGCCCGGGCCCGGTGTTCGCGTCGAGCAACGAGTTCAAGATCGTGCTCAAGGGCAAGGGCGCGCACGGCGCGATGCCGCACCTCGGCGTCGACCCGGTGCCGGCGGCCTGCCACATGGTGCAGGCCTTCCAGACCATCATCACGCGCAACAAGCGGCCGATCGACGCGGGCGTGATCTCGGTGACGATGATCCACACCGGCGAGGCGACCAACGTCATTCCCGAAAGCTGCGTGCTCGAAGGCACGGTGCGCACCTTCACGCTCGAAGTGCTCGACCTGATCGAGCGGCGCATGCAGGACGTCGCCGCCGGCGTGGCCGCGACCTTCGGGCTGGAAGTCGACTTCGAGTTCCATCGCAACTACCCACCGACGATCAACCATCCGGCCGAGAGCGCCTTCGTGCGCGACTTCCTGGGCGGCTTCGTCGGCGCGGACCAGGTCATGGAGTTCGAGCCGACCATGGGCGCCGAGGACTTCAGCTACTTCCTGCTCGAAAAGCCCGGCTGCTACTTTCTGATCGGCAACGGCGATGGCACGCATCGCGAAGGCGGCCACGGCATGGGGCCGTGCATGCTGCACAACCCGAGCTACGACTTCAACGACGAGCTGATCCCGCTGGGCGGATCGATGTGGGTGCGCCTGGCCGAAGCCTGGCTGGCGCAGCCGCGGGGAGCGCAGGCATGACGGCGGCGCTCGACAAGGACACGGTCCTGGCCGACTCCCAGGCCTGGCTCGAAAAGGCCGTGATCGGCCTGAACCTCTGCCCGTTCGCCAAGAGCGTGCATGTGAACCAGCGCATTCGCTACGTCGTCAGCGAGGCCGCGACGCCGGAGGACCTGCTGCGCGAACTGAGCCGCGAGGCGCTGCTGCTGCGCCGCACCGACCCGGAAGAAGTCGAGACCACGCTCGTGATCCACCCGCTGGTGCTGCAGGACTTCCTGGACTTCAACGATTTCCTGGGCGCGGCCGATGCGCTGCTGGAGGACCTGGAGCTCGACGGTGAGCTGCAGATCGCGAGCTTCCACCCGCACTACCAGTTCGACGGCACCGAGCCCGACGACATCACGAACTACAGCAACCGCTCGCCCTACCCGACCCTGCACCTGCTGCGCGAGTCGAGCATCGATCGCGCCGTCGAGGCCATGCCCGACACCGACGCGATCTACGAGAACAACCTCGCGACGCTCGAGAAGCTCGGCATCGAAGGCTGGAAGAAGCTGGGGCTCAAGGCTTGAGCACGGGCGGCGTGGTCGAGGCGGACGCCACGACCACGTCGGCCCGGACACCGGCCGGCTCGCTGCCGAGCATGCCCGTGGACAGCCCCAGCAGCGTGAAGGCGGCGATCGCGCAGACCCAGACCTGCGGGTCCTTCAGGCGGGCGAGCAGGCCCACCGACGGGTAGGCCACACGGGGTTGAGTCGCGGGAACGGGGCGCATACAGTCTCCTGGGTCAGCGATAAGAGCTGTATGGAATTTACTGTATTTGCGTACAGTGTTGCAAGCCCCTTCGGCTTTGGGACATTGCCATATCAAGTCGTAGAACCCGCATGGCCTTCCTAGGGATTGCCTGAGTGGGGTCAAGGGGCCGCGCTCCTAAAGTCTGCTCCGGCGGCGCGCCCTGCGCGACAAGATCATGGAGACAAGATGAAAACCCCGTTCTACAAAGTCCTGTACGTGCAGGTGCTGTTCGCCATCGTGATCGGCGTCCTGCTCGGCCACTTCGACGCCCAGCTCGCCATCAAGATGGAGCCGCTCGGCACGGGCTTCATCAAGCTGATCAAGATGATCATCGGGCCGATCATCTTCTGCACCGTCGTCTCCGGCATTGCCGGCGTGCGCGACATGAAGAAGGTCGGCCGCGTCGGCGGCAAGGCGATCCTGTACTTTGAGATCGTCTCGACGATCGCGCTCGTCCTCGGCCTGATCGCCGGCCACCTGCTGCAGCCGGGCGCCGGCTTCAACGTCGACCCGCAGACGCTCGATACCAAGTCCATCGAGAAGTACGCCTCGGCGGCCAAGTCGCAGAGCACCGTCGACTTCGTGATGCACATCCTGCCCAACACCCTCGCCAGCGCCTTCGCGGACGGCGAGGTGCTGCAGATCCTGCTCGTGGCCATGCTGTTCGGCGCCGCGCTCTCGCACGTGGGCGAGAAGGCGCAGGTCGTCGTGGACTTCGTCGAGCAGATCGGCAAGGTCTTCTTCCACATGGTCAACCTGATCACCAAGGTCGCCCCGATCGGCGCGTTCGGCGCAATGGCCTTCACGATCGGCAAGTACGGCCTGGCGTCGCTCAAGCCGCTGCTCATGCTGATCGGCTCGTTCTACGGCACGGCCATCTTCTTCGTGCTCGTCGTGCTGGGCATCATCGCGAGGTTGGCCGGCTTCTCGATCCTGCGCTTCATCGTCTACATCCGCGAGGAACTGCTGATCGTGCTGGGCACGAGTTCGTCGGAGGCCGCCCTGCCCCACCTGATGAGCAAGATGGAGCGCCTGGGCTGCTCCAAGCCCGTCGTCGGCCTGGTCGTGCCGACCGGCTATTCGTTCAACCTCGACGGCACCAACATCTACATGACGCTGGCGGTGATCTTCATCGCGCAGGCGCTCAACATCGACCTGACGCTGAGCCAGGAGCTGACCATCCTCGCCGTCGCCATGCTGACCTCCAAGGGCGCCAGCGGCGTGACCGGCGCGGGCTTCATCACGCTGGCGGCAACGCTGTCCGTCGTGCAGGGCCTGCCGGTGACGGGCATGGTGCTGATCCTGGGCATCGACAAGTTCATGAGCGAGTGCCGCGCGCTGACCAATATCGTTGGCAACGGCGTGGCCTGCGTGGTGATGTCGGCCTGGGAGCGCGAGCTCGATCGCACCAAGCTCGACCGCGTGCTGGCCAACCCCGGCCGGGTCGAGGCCGAGGAAGCACAGCAGGCCTGAGCCGGCCTCGGCTAGTCGGCCGCCACGCGCCCGGCCTCGACGCGCAGGCGTTGCTGTCCGAAGCGCGCGACGTCCTCAGCGTCGTGCGTGATCAGCAGCATCGGCACGGCGACGCGCTCGAGCAGCGTCTGCAGTTCGTCGCGCATGCGCTGGCGCAGGCCCGGGTCGAGCGCGGCGAAGGGCTCGTCGAGCAGCAAGGCCGCGGGTTCGTTCACGAGCGCTCGTGCCAGCGCGACCCGCTGACGCTGACCGCCCGACAACTGGTGCGGACGCTGGCTTGCCACCGCTTCGAGCTCGAAGGCCTGCAGCCAGCGTTGCACGGCCGGTGAGTCGTCGCTCCGCCGTGGATTGAGCACGCCGCGACGCAGGCCGAAGGCGATGTTCTGCCGCACGTTGAGATGCGGGAACAGCGCGTAGTCCTGGAACAGATAGCCCAGGCGCCGGTCCCGCGCCGGCACGTCGATCCCGGTCGAAGCGTCGAACAGCACGCGCTCGCCGAGCACGATTCGCCCGCGCTCCGGCCGCACGAGGCCGGCGATGACCTGCAGTACCAGGCTCTTGCCCGCGCCAGACGGGCCGTACAACACGGTCCAGCGCGCCGCCGTCGAGAAACTCGCATCGAGCTCGAAGCGCCGTCCGGGCGCCTTGAGCGTCTTGGCGATGCTGACCTCGAAATTCATCGCATGCCCGCCCGCGTGTCTTGTGGCGCGAGCCGCCGCGCCGTGACGAGGATGACGATGCAGGTCAGCGAGATCACTGCCACCATGCGCCAGGCCAGATCGTCCTGGCCGGCCTGCACGGCTTCGTAGACGGCGATCGAGAGCGTCTGCGTCTTGCCGGGCAGGCTGCCCGCGACCATCAACGTGGCGCCGAACTCGCCGAGCGCGCGCGCGAAAGCCAGCAGCAAACCCGCGAGCACGCCGCGCCAGGCCAGCGGCAGCGTCACGCGCAGGAACACGGCCGACTCGGACAGCCCCAGCACACGTGCCGCGGCCTCCAGCTGCGGATTGACGTCCTCGAAGGCGGCGCGCGCCGAGCGCAGCACGAGCGGCAGCGACACCACGCTGGCCGCCACCACGGCGCCCTGCCACGTGAAGATCAGGCTGTAGTCGAAATGCGCGAGCAGCCAGGCGCCGAGCCAGCCGTGCCGTCCGAACAGCACGAGCAGGTAATAGCCGAGCACGGTCGGCGGCAGGACCATGGGCAGCGTGAGGATGGCGTCGAGCAGTTCACGGCCCGGGAAGCGCCCGCGCGCCAGCAGCCAGCCCAGGCCGATGCCGAGCAGCAGGTCGATCGCGCTGGCCCACAGCGCGACCTTGAGCGAGAGCGCCAGCGCCGGCCAGGCCGCTTCCATCACCTATGGCTCAGGGCGCGCGGAAGCCGTACTTCGCCAGCACGGCCTGGCCCTCGGGCGACAGCGTGAAGTCGGCGAAGGCGCGTGCGAGTTCCGCCTGCCGGCTGCCCTCGATCACGGCCAGCGGGTAGACGATGGGCGTCGGCGTGGCCACGTCGAAGGCGACGCGCACCTTGTCGCGCAAGGCCTGGGCATCCGTGGCATAGACAAAGCCGGCGTCGACCTCGCCGCGCGCGACGTAATCCAGCGCCTGCCGCACATTCGTGGCGTACACGGCCTTGGCCGCGACGGCGTCCCACAGCCCCGCACCCTGCAGCGCGCCCTGCGCGTAACGGCCGGCCGGCACGCCTGCCGGCGCGCCCAGCGCGATGCGAGCGTAGGCTGGCGCGCGCAAATCCGCGAGCGCCTTGGGCGCGGCCAGCTTGCTGTCGGCCGGCGTGATGAGCACCAGTGCATTGCGAGCGAACACATGGCGCGTGCCGGCAGCGAGCAGGTGCTCGGCCTGCGCCTTGTCGAGCGTGGCCTCGTCGGCCGACGCAAAAACATCGACCGGCGCGCCCTGCCTGACCTGCGCCAGCAGCGCGTCGCTGGCCGCAAAGTTCAACAGCACGTGCGTGCCCGCGTGCCTGGCCTCGAAGATCGGCGCGATCTCGCGGAAGGCGTTGGAGAGGCTGGCCGCGGCCGACACCGTCAAGTCGGCCGCCTGGGCCGGCAGCGCGAGCGCGGCCAGCGCGCCAGCAAACGCCACGGAACACAGACGGCCGGCAAGGCGCGTGACGAGCTTCATGCAAGGTCTCCGACGGGACAGGTCGGGCGCAATATAGCATCCGATATTGCGCTGTCAGCGCATCTGCGGCGTTAGCGACTGGCCGAGCAGGCTCGCGCGACGGGCTACCATGCCCCGCCATGGAGACCGAGCTCAAGTTCGTGTTCGAAGCCGCCGCGCTGCGCGGCCTCGAACGCCGTCTGGCACGCGGCCGGCAGACGCGGATGCGCGCCTGCTACTTCGACAGCGCCGACGATCGCCTCGCACGGGCCGGCATCGCGCTGCGCCTGCGCCTCGAGGGCGACCAGTGGGTGCAGACGCTCAAGGCGCGCGGCACCGGCCCGCTCGAACGGCTGGAGCACGAATGCGCGCGGGGCCCGGGCGCGGCGCGGCCGGCGCTCGATCTGGCGCTGCATGCCGGAACGCCGGCCGGCGCTGCGCTCGCCGCGGCCCTCGGCGACGCCGCGCTCGAGCCGATCTATGAAACCGATGTGCTGCGCACCCACCACCAGCTGCGCGCCGGTGCTGCGCAGGTCGAGATCGCGCTGGACATCGGCGAACTGCGTGCCGGCGCCGCCGTCGAGCCGATCCGCGAGATCGAGTTCGAGCTGCTGGCCGGACCGCTCCACGACCTCTTCGAGCTGGCCGCGCAATGGACGCTGCGGCATGGCCTGTGGCTCGACCTGCGCAGCAAGGCCGAGCGCGGCATGCGGCTGGCGCGCAACGTCAAACGCGTTGCGGCGACCAAGGCCGTTGCACCGCGGCTGGCCAAGGCCATGCCGCCCGAGGCCGCGCTGCGTGCCATGACGTCGGCATGCATCGAGCAGGTGCTGCCCAACGCCGCCGAACTAACCGCAGGGCTCGGCGCGCCGGAGCACCTGCACCAATTGCGCGTCGGCCTGCGGCGCCTGCGCAGCGCCCTGCGGCTGCTTGGCGACTTCTTCCCGGAAGCCACGGCGCGCTGGGAGCCCGCACTGCAGACGCTGTTCACCAGCATTGGCGACGCGCGCAACTTCGACGTGCTGAGCACCGAGATCCTGCCTGCGCTGAAGACCGCAGGCGCGCCGGCCTTGGTCTTTGCCGAAGCACCGGGCGTGGACGTCGGCGCGCTACTGCGGCGCCCGGGCGTCAGCCTGCTCTGGCTGGAACTCTTGGCTTTTGCCCTCGACGCCGATCCGGATCCGCGGCAAGCAGTCCGCGCCAAGGAAGTCCTGGACAAGCGCCTGGGCAAACTAGAACGCCGCTTGCGTGCCGAAGCGATCGGCTTTGCAGCGTTCGACGATGCGGCCTGCCATCGACTGCGCAAACGCCTCAAGCGCCTGCGCTACGGTCTCGAACTGGCGGCGCCCATCCTGCCCAAGCGCCATGCACGCGCGCTGCCGCCACTGCGACCGCTGCTGGACCTGCTGGGCCGCTACAACGACGCGTGCCAGGCGCAGGACTTCATCGCCACCCACGCGGCCGAGCCGGGCCGCGCCTTCGCGCTGGGCTGGCTGGCCTCGCACCGCGAACGCCTGCTCGGCGAGGCGCGAGGCGCTCTCGAACGCTGGCAGCGACACAACTAATGCCGCCCGTGCACGGCAGGCCGAGCCGCTTGGCCTTCATCTGCGGTGTCAGCAGACTATTGCTGGGCCCGTCGAAGCCTTGGTGAAAGGCCCAAGCCCGGCGCGCGATGCATGCGCCGCGACATTGCCCACAGTCCCGCGGCGGCTGCAAGCAGCCCGGAAAGCCCGCCCACGCCCAGTGCCCAGCGCGGTCCGAGGTGATCAGCCACCCAGCCAACCAACGGTGCGCCGATCGGTGTGCCGCCGAGCGCCACGCCCAGCCGCAGCGCCATGACGCGGCCACGCATGGTCGGCTCGGTAGTCAGCTGCATGATGCTGTTGGTCTCGTTGGTGAAGCTCAGCGCCGCCAGGCCGACGACGACCAGCATCAGCGCAAACCACCAATGGTTGGGCGCCGCGCCCGCCAGCAGGCAGCCGACGCCGAACACGAAACAGGCGCTCACCAGCGAGCCGAAGCGCGGCTCGCGCCCCGCCGCGATCAGGCTGCCCGAGACCGTGCCCAGCGCCATCGCCGACGACAGCAGGCCGTAGCCGCGCGCGTCGGCGTGAAAGACCTTGACGGCCATGGTCGAGATGAAGATGGCGAAGTTCAGGCCGAAGGTGCCGATCAGGAACAGCATCCAGAGAATGGCCTTCAGGTCAGGACGGCCGGCGACATAACGCAACCCCTCGACGAAGGCGCCCTTGCTGCGCGGCGCCCGCTCGGTCGGGTGCAACTGGTCGGCGCGCAGCATCAGCAGCGAAGCCATCACGGCGGCAAACGACACACCGTTGATGACGAAGGCCCAGCCCGTCCCGAAGGCCGCGATGACGAGGCCGGCGACCGCCGGGCCGACCATGCGCGCGGCGTTGAACGAGCTCGAATTGAGCGCCACGGCATTGGGCAGGTCGGCGTCGCCGACCAGCTCGCCGACGAAGGTCTGGCGCACCGGCGCGTCGAAGGCCGTCGTGCAGCCGAACAGGAAGGCAAAAACGTAGACGTGCCACAGCTGCACCCAGCCGGCGATCGTCAGCGCGCCCAGGCCAAGCGCCAGCAGGCCTTGCGCCGCCTGCGTCGCGAGCAGGAGCTTGCGCGGATTCAGCCGGTCGGCGGCCAGGCCGGTCCAGGGCAGCAGCAGCAACTGCGGGCCGAACTGCAAAGACATCACGATGCCCACGGCGCTGGCGCTGTGGTGCGTCAGCTCGGTCAGGACGAGCCAGTCCTGCGCGGTGCGCTGCATCCAGGTGCCGATGTTGGACACCAGCGCGCCGCCGAACCAGAGCCGGTAGTTGTAGCCCGCCAGCGAGCGGAAGACGCGCGGCAGGCGGATCATCGTGGTTCCTCGGGCTTGGGCTCGACGGGGCTGTAGATGGCGCCGAAGCGCCTGGCCAGGAAGAGGCCCAGCGCGAGCGCACCGGCGCCGCAGGTGATGGCGTCGACCGGCGCGTCGAGGCTGACCGCGCTGACGCGCCACGCCAGCAGCACGCCGACCACGAAATTGAAGAAGCCCCACAGCACGTTGACGGTCGGCGAGGACAGGCCGCGGCCCGGCGGATTCGCAAACGGCGTCTGGAAGCTTCGGCCCATCGTGCCGGCAACGAAATGCGGCACCGCGTTGGCGAGGAAGGCGCCGGCGAAGAAGTCGGCGACGAGTTGTCCGATCATGTTTGTGATTCCCGTGAGGATGGAACAAGGGGCAGCGAAGACGAGGAGCCGTCGCCAACCAGCCGTTTGAGCAGCACGACGGCCGCGGCCACCTGGGCGCGCTCGGCCGGCGTCAGGTGCGCCTGGACGGCGCGGGTGAGCCAGTCCTGGCGGGCGGCACGGCCTTCCTGGATCCACTGACGGCAGAGGTCCGTCAGCGAGAACAGGGTCTGGCGGCCGTCGTTCGGGTCGGGTGCGCCGACGACCCAGCCCGCGGCGACCAGCGGCGCGATGACCGCGCTCATGGACTGCGGCCGCATGCCCTCTGCGCGCGCCAGCCCGGAAGCCGTGGCCGGGCCGTCGTTCTCGAGGCGGATCAGCGTGGCGAGCTGCGAGTTCGTCAGGTCGCCATCGTTGGACTGCTCGCGCAACCGCCGGCGAAGCTTGCCGACCAGGCCGCGCAGGTCCGTCGCCAGGGCGGCGGCATCGGGCGCCAGGCCGGCGGTGCTGGGTGTGCTCATGCCAGAATTCTAGGCATTTATTCAGTTTAACTGTACAGATTTACTTTACAGACAAGCTGAGCAAGCCGCCGCGCCGCCTTGGGCAAGCGCAGTCAGCGGCTCGCTGCATGACGAAGACCGATGAGGCAGGCCGCTCTTGAAACGTCAAATCCGACCCCTATAATCCCGCTGCTAGCACTCAAACACATCGAGTGCTAACGAAGATTCCGCAGGATGCCGGGTGCCCGGCAACCCGGTGCTTTCCCCCCAAGACACGACTCAAGGAGAAGTGATGAAGCTGCGTCCCCTGCACGATCGCGTGATCGTCAAGCGCCTCGAAAACGAAACCAAGACCGCCTCGGGCATCGTCCTGCCGGACAACGCCGCCGAGAAGCCCGACCAGGGCGAGGTGCTGGCTGTCGGCCCGGGCAAGCGCAATGACAAGGGCGAGTTCGTCGCCCTGAACGTCGCCGTCGGCGACCGCGTGCTGTTCGGCAAGTACAGCGGCCAGTCCGTCAAGGTCGACGGCGAAGAGCTGCTGGTGATGCGCGAAGAAGACCTCTTCGCCGTTGTCGCCAAGTAATCACCCCTCAAGAATTCCGGAGAAATAGACATGGCAGCAAAAGACGTTGTCTTCGGCGGCGAAGCCCGCGCCCGCATGGTCGAAGGCGTGAACATCCTCGCCAACGCCGTCAAGGTCACCCTGGGCCCCAAGGGCCGCAACGTGGTGCTCGAGCGCTCGTTCGGCGCTCCCACCGTCACCAAGGACGGTGTCTCGGTCGCCAAGGAGATCGAGCTCAAGGACAAGCTCCAGAACATGGGCGCCCAGATGGTCAAGGAAGTCGCTTCCAAGACCAGCGACAACGCCGGTGACGGCACCACCACCGCCACCGTGCTGGCCCAGGCCATCGTGCGCGAAGGCATGAAGTACGTGGCCGCCGGCATGAACCCGATGGACCTCAAGCGCGGCATCGACCGCGCCGTGGCCGCCCTGGTCGTCCAGCTCAAGGCCGCCTCGAAGCCCACCACGACCAACAAGGAAATCGCCCAGGTCGGCACGATCTCCGCCAACAGCGATGCTGAAGTCGGCGAAATCATTGCCAAGGCGATGGACAAGGTCGGCAAGGAAGGCGTCATCACCGTCGAAGACGGCAAGAGCCTGGAGAGCGAACTCGACGTCGTCGAAGGCATGCAGTTCGACCGCGGCTACCTGTCGCCCTACTTCATCAACAACCCCGAGAAGCAGGTCGCCCTGCTGGACAACCCGTTCGTTCTGCTCTTCGACAAGAAGATCAGCAACATCCGTGACCTGCTGCCCACGCTGGAGCAAGTCGCCAAGGCTGGCCGTCCGCTGCTGATCATCGCCGAGGAAGTCGAGGGCGAAGCCCTGGCGACCCTGGTGGTCAACACGATCCGCGGCATCCTGAAGGTTGTCGCCGTCAAGGCCCCGGGCTTCGGCGACCGCCGCAAGGCCATGCTGGAAGACATCGCCATCCTGACGGGCGGCAAGGTCATCGCTGAAGAAGTCGGCCTCTCGCTCGAGAAGGTCACGCTGGCCGACCTGGGCCAGGCCAAGCGCATCGAAGTGGGCAAGGAAAACACGACCATCATCGACGGCGTCGGCGCCGCTGGTGATATCGAAGCCCGCGTCAAGCAGATCCGCATCCAGATCGAGGAAGCCACCAGCGACTACGACCGCGAGAAGCTCCAAGAGCGCGTGGCCAAGCTGGCCGGCGGCGTGGCCGTCATCAAGGTCGGTGCCGCCACCGAAGTCGAGATGAAGGAAAAGAAGGCCCGCGTGGAAGACGCGCTGCACGCCACGCGTGCCGCCGTTGAAGAAGGCATCGTCGCCGGTGGCGGCGTGGCCCTGCTGCGTGCGCGTCAGGCTGCTGGCGAGATCAAGGGCGACAACGCCGACCAGGACGCCGGCGTCAAGCTGATCCTCAAGGCCATCGAAGCTCCGCTGCGCGAGATCGTCTACAACGCCGGCGAAGAGTCGTCGGTCGTCGTGAACGCCGTGCTGGCCGGCAAGGGCAACTACGGCTACAACGCCGCCAACGGCACCTATGGCGACATGATCGAGATGGGCATCCTGGACCCGACGAAGGTCACGCGTACTGCCCTGCAGAACGCCGCTTCGGTCGCTTCGCTGATGCTGACGACCGAGTGCATGGTCGCCGAGTCGCCCAAGGACGACGCTCCGGCCATGCCGGGCGGCGGCATGGGTGGCATGGGCGGCATGGGCATGGACATGTAAGAGTCCGCTCCGCGCCCGCCCCCCCCGCCTTCGCGGGGGTGGGTGTGGCGTTTCGAGCACTACTGCTCACCCGGTAGCGCTACTCAAGAGGGGTTGCTTGCGCAATCCCTCTTTTCATTTACACGCACTGCGGATAATTGCGGGACGGTCATAGTGATGTCATGACAAGTTCCGCCCCCAACCTGCAGTCGCTCGTCGATTCCGTCATCGCCGAGGTGCCGAATCTCGCGCACCATTTGCGCGAGGCGACGCACGACGAAGTCAACGCCCGCGCCCAGTACTTTCCAGTGCTGGAGCTGTGGCGGCGCCTGCGCCCGCGTTTCGAGGCGGCGTTCGAATCGGCGCTGATGCCGCTGCTCGCGCTGGCGCGCGAGGGCAAGGATCCGCTGGCCAGGACGCCGAGCACCAGCCTGTCACTGAGCCTGGTGGACGAATCGCAGGCGCTCGAAGACGTGGCCATCGCCCACGTCATCCAGGCCATCGAAGACGAGTGCCGGACGGATGTCCACCAGCTGGGCAACTTCTTCGCCGCGCTGCGCGGCACCGCCCGCGCCCGCGAGAACGACAACCCCCTGCGCCCGGCGCTGTTTGCGCGCGCGCTGTTCCTGACCTTCCGCTCGGCCGTCGAGGACCCGCAGGGCCGCTACCTGCTCATGCAGGCGGCCTCGCGGCCCATCAGCAAGGGGCTGGCACTGATCTACGGCGGCCTGTGCAGCGAGCTGCGCCGCGCCGAGCTCTCGCAGCTGATCGCCAGCCACGCGGCCCACAACAAGACCAGCGGCGACCACATGCGCCTGGCCCAGGCGCGCCTGCAGACGGCGCCGATGCCGCTCGACGAGCCCCCGGCGACGACGCGCAGCGCGCCGCTGGCCGAGCCGGACATGCTGAACCGGCTCTACGACGAGATCCTCGCCGACGCCGACCTCAGCGAGCCGCTCAAGCTCCTGCTCGCGCGCCTGCGCGGCGCCGTCATGCGCCTGGCGCGCCTCGACGGCTCGCTGCTGCATGACCGCAACCATCCCGCCTGGGAACTGCTCAACCGCATCGCATCGCACGCGGGCCGCCTGGGCCCGGCCGATACCCAGGTCGCGCAGGACTTCCTCGCCTTCATCGACGAGCAGGTTCAGTACCTGCTCGACTCGCCGCTGCAGACCGCCGCGCAGTTCGCGCGCGTGCTCCAACGCGTGGACGACTACATCGACCGCCAGGTCCAGACCCGCAGCGAACGCAGCGCCGCCGCCCTGGCTGCGCTCGAGCGCGAGCAGGCGCGCGGCCAATGGCAGGACCTGATCGGCGAGCAGATCACCGCGCAGATCGGCAGCACACCGATGAGCCGCCTGCTGCGCAACTTCCTGCAGACGACCTGGGTCGAGGTCATCGTCCAGGCGATGGTGCTCGAAGGCCGCGACTCGGCCAGCGCGCACGCCCACATCGAACTCGTCGACGAGCTGCTCGAAAGCCTCCATCCGGCGCGCTCGCCGGTCGAGATCGATCGCCTGCGACGCCGCCTGCCCGGCATCGCCAACGGCCTCATGGCCGGCTTCGATTCGCTGGCCATTCCCGACGCGCAGCGCGAGCCCATCCTGAACGACCTCATGGTCATGCACACCCGCGTGCTGCATGGCCAGCCCGCCGTCGATCCGCAGGCCACCGGCTCGCGCAAGCCGGCGCGCGTCCACGACACCGTCCGTGACGAACTCGACGACGGCCTGCCGGACGACCTCAGCGTCAGCGAGTTGCTCAAGCGCCTGCGCGGCGACGAAGACTCGCGCGTCATCGAGCAGCTCACGCACAGCCCGGTCGATCGCGGCCGCCTGCCGACCGTGCCGGCCCATCTCTACAGCGAGCAGGATTCGCCCGAGGCCCAGGCCGCCGTGCAGGCCTGGATCGGGCGCCTGCGCGTGGGCCACTGGTGCCATCTGTTCCTGCAGGGCGATTGGCTGACGGCGCAGATCGCCTGGATCAGCGAGTCGGGCCACTACTTCCTCTTCGTGAGCCCCGACGCCGAGGCGCGCCACTCGCTCACGCGCGGCGCGCTCGAGCGCCTGCTGCCGGCCGGCCTCATCACGGAGCTCGGCGACGACCGCATCGTCGACCGGGCCGCCGACATGCTGAGGCAGAATCGGAGCGATGCGCCCTAGGCCCGAAGAGACCCAGCTTCGCAACGCGGCCCGTTTCCGGGCCGCCGTCATTTCCGCCGCACTGGGCGCCCTGCTCGCCCTTCCGCAGGCCCAGGCGCAGGTGGCGTTGCAGTCGCCCGCTTCATCCCCAGGCGCCAATCCTGCCGGCCCGACGCCACGGCCGCGCCTCGGCCTCGTGCTCTCGGGCGGTGGCGCGCGCGGCCTGGCCCACATCGGCGTGCTCAAGGTGCTCGAGCGCGAACACATCCCCGTCGACGTCGTCGCCGGCACGTCCATGGGCGCCATCGTCGGCGGCCTCTACGCGAGCGGCATCTCGGCCGACGAGCTCGCGCGCACCGTGCTGCGCATCGACTGGTCCGAGATCTTCGCCACGCGCATCGACCGCCGCCAGCTTTCGGAGCGGCGCAAGGAGGAGGACTACGAGTTCTCGCCGGTCGTCGAGCTCGGCCTGCGCGACGGCGAGCTGCGCGCGCCGCAGGCCACGCTGTCGAGCCGCGGCCTGGAGATCCTGCTGCGTCGCGAACTGCGCGGCGACCGCGACCTGTCCGACTTCTCGAACCTGCCGACGCCCTTCGCCGCGGTGGCCAGCGACATGGAGACCGGCGCCGAGATCGTCCTGCACCAGGGCGACCTGGCGCTGGCCATGCGATCGAGCATGAGCGTGCCCGGCGTGTTCGCGCCGACCGAGGTGCCTTACGGCAACAAGACGCGCATCCTCGGCGACGGCGGCCTCGTCGACAACCTGCCCGTCGACGTCGCGCGCTCGCTCGGTGCCGACGAGCTCGTGGCCGTCAACGTCGGCACGCCGCTGGCCGGACGCGAATCGCTCAACTCGCTCGTCGGCGTGACGGCCCAGATGATCGGCATCCTGACCGAACAGAACGTACACCGGTCGATCGCCTCGCTCGGCGCGCACGACTTCCTGCTGACACCCGACCTCGGCACGCTGAGCAACACGGACTTCGCGCGCTGCGCCGACCTGATCGCCGCCGGCGAGCGCGCCGCCGAGGCCGCGCTGCCGCAGCTGCGCCGCTGGGCCGTCGACGAGGCGCACTGGCAGGCCTGGCTGGCGCAACGCCAGCGCACGCCGCTGGCCGCGCAGCCGGTGATCCGGACCGTCGCCTTCGAGGGCAGCCAGCTGACCAACCCCAAGGCGATCGGCCACCGGCTTGAATCGCAACCGGGCGAACCCTTCGACGCCGAGCGGGCCGAGCGCGACGTGCGCCTGCTGGCCTCCTCGGGCGATTACGAGCGCGTCGACTACCGTGTCGAGAAGCGCCCGGACACCGGCGAGACGCTGGTCTTCGAGATGGACGACAAGTCCTGGGGCCCGAACTACCTGCGCCTGGGCCTCGACCTCTCGACCGACTTCAGCGGCCACAGCGCCTTCGACCTGCGCCTCTCGCACAACCGTCACTGGCTGACCGACAGCGGCACCGAATGGCGCAACCAGCTCTCGATCGGCGCGACACCGCGCCTGTACAGCGAGGTCTACCAGCCGCTGACCTTCAAGCTCGGCGGCATGAGCGATTGGTTCGCCTCGACCTGGGGCCAGGTCGAACACCGCAACCTGACGCTGTACGACCGCGACAGCGGCAGCGAGGAGGCGCGCCTGGGCCGCGGCGAATTTTCGATGGGCCTGGACCTCGGCCAGGCACTGGGCGCGCTCGGCGAATGGCGCTTCGGCCTCGTTCATGAAGTCTGGCGCATCAATCCCGAACTCGTCGGCACCAACGCCGACCTGAGTGCGGCCCAGTTCAACCAGACCTGGCACGAGACCGGCTTGCGCCTGAAGCTCGAACTCGACCAGCTCGACTACGCCAACTTCCCGCAGCACGGCTGGCGCACCGTCACGAGCTATACCAACGGCGTCACCAGCGGCCCCGGCGAGCCGCGCGCCTGGTTCCAGCGCGCCGAGGGTGAGCTGACGGCCGTGCGCAGCTTCGGGCCGCATACCTTCAACCTGCACCTGAGCGGCCTCGTTGCCGCGCAGCCGGTCGACTCGACGCAAGGGCCGTACGCGCTCGGCGGCTTCCAGCAGCTCTCGGGCTACCAGCCGGGCCAGCTCGCCGGCAACGCCTTGCTCTTTGGGCGGCTGGGCTACTACTACCGCCTCGACAGCGCCCCGGCGCTCACGCGCGGCTTCTTCGTCGGCGGCACGCTCGAGGCGGGCAATGCCTGGGCGCATGCCCGGCAGATCAGCCTCGGCGACCTGCGCACGGCCGGCAGCGTCTTCCTCGGCGCGGATACCGGCCTGGGGCCGCTGTACCTTGCCGTCGGGCACGCGCCGCTGGGCGGCACGGCCGTCTACCTGTTCATCGGCAGGCCGTAGAGCGCCTCAGTCGGCGTCGGCTGCAGCCGGCGCGCCATGCGCCCATTCGTGCAGCACATGGGCCGCGTCGGCCACGCCTTTTTTCTTGAGCGCCGAGAACAGCGCCACGCCGACGTCGGAATGCTCGGTCGCGAGCTCGCCCAGGATCTCCTGCGTGGCCCGCAGCGCCGCGTCGGCTTCCTTGCGGTTGAGCTTGTCGGCCTTGGTCAGCAGCACCAGCAGGCGGACCTCGCCGGTGGCGACGCGCGGCGCGACGAAGTCGAGCAGCTGGCGGTCGAGGTCGGTCAGGCCCAGGCGCGAATCGACCATCAGCACCACGCCGGAGAGGCTGCGGCGGATCTCCAGGTAGTCGGCCATGACCTTCTGCCAGCGCTGCTTGGCGCTCTTGTTGACCGCGGCATAGCCGTAGCCCGGCAGGTCGGCGAACAGCGCATCGGCCGCGTCCTTGGGCCCGAGCTCGAAGAGATTGATGTGCTGGGTCCGCCCCGGCGTCTTGGACGCAAAGGCCAGGCGCTTTTGCTGCGCCAGCGTATTGATGGCCGTGGACTTGCCCGCGTTGGAGCGGCCGACGAAGGCGATCTCGGGCAGCTCGGTCGGCGGCAGGTGGTGCAACTCGCTGGCCGTGGTCAGGAAGCGCGCCGTGTGCGTCCAGGCCAGCACGTCTCGATCTTTGAGCGGCTCGCCGGCCAGGCCCGTCGAAGAGGCCTCGGATGCAGGGTTTGCTTGGGTCATCACGGGTGCTGAGTCCTGAACATCGCATTGTAAGATGCCCCTCACCCGCGCAGGGCTTGCTCCGCGTTGGTGCGTTCTCGTTCAACAAACCCCTTTGCTCATGAAGACTGCCGCTTGCTTGTTTTCGGGTTTCCTGTTGTTCGCCACGATGTCGGCCCATGCCGACGAGGCTGCCGCCAAGGCCGACCTCGCCAAGGGCGGCGAGGTCGCCGGCAAGGTCTGCTTTACCTGCCACACCACCGACGGGTCGCGGGGCACTGCCACCTACCCGATCCTGCAGGGCCAGCACGCTGACTATCTGGTCAAGCAGCTGCACGACTTCAAGGGTGGCAAGCGCAAGGGCACGGTCATGCCAGCCATGGCGGCGCCGCTGAGCGAGGACGACATCCGCAACGTCGCGGCCTTCTACGCCAGCAAGACGGCGAAGCCCGGCGCCGCGCACGACAAGAACCTGGTCGAGCTCGGCCAGAAGATCTACCGCGGCGGCATCCCCGACCGCAGCATCGCCGCCTGCGCCGGCTGCCACAGCCCCGACGGCGCCGGCATCCCGGTGCAGTACCCGCGCATCGGCGGCCAGCAGGCCGAGTACGTTGCGTCGCAGCTGACGGCCTTCCGCAGCGGCGAGCGCGGCAACAACCCGACCATGGCCGCCATTGCCGCCAAGATGAACGACCAGGAAATCAAGGCCGTGTCCGACTACGTCGCCGGCCTGCGCTGAACCTGCGCATTCCCGTTTGACCCAGGCCGGTTCAACTGACCGGCCTTTTTATTTGATGCTGCGCGCCGCTGCATCTTCACAAAGCGCGCGTAGAGTCCGCTCCCGATGTCCGCGACCGATTCCCTGCCCCCGCCCGACCGCAGCCCCGCCTGGCCGCGCGCCTCCGCCCGAGAAGCGGTCGAGCTGATTTCCTCCATGCGTTTCGCGATCACGCTGCTGAGCGTCATCGCCATCGCCGCCATCACCGGCACCATCGTCGAGCAGGGCCAGCCCTTCGGCAACTACGTCGACCAGTTCGGGCCGTTCTGGGCGCAGCTGTTCCGCGAGCTCGACCTCTACACGGTCTACGCCTCGCCCTGGTTCCTGCTGATCATGGCCTTCCTGATCGTCTCGACGAGCCTGTGCATCGCGCGCAATGCGCCCAAGATCGTCCGCGACCTCAAGACCTTCAAGGAGCAGGTGCGCGAGCAGTCGCTCCAGGCCCATCACCACAAGGCGCTCGGGCACATCGGCCTCGCGCCGATCGATGCGCGCGTGCAGGTGCTGGCGCAACTGGCGCGCCTGGGCTGGCGCACGCGCGAGCAGGGGCGCGAAAACGGCATCATGATCGCCGGCCGGCGCGGCGCGGCCAACAAGGTCGGCTATATCGCCGCGCACAGTGCCATCGTGCTGATCCTGCTGGCGGCGCTGCTCGATGGCGACCTGCTGCACCGCGCGTTGATGTGGGCCGAAGGCCGCCAGGTCTACGCCGGCAGCGGCCCGGTGCTCGCGAGCAACGTGCTGCCCGAAGGCAACCCGAGCTTCCGCGGCACGCTGCAGGTCGGCGAGGGCGAGACCAGCGGCATGGCCCGCCTGTCGCTGCCCGAGGGCGCCGTGCTGCAGGCCCTGCCCTTCGACCTGCAGCTGGACAAGTTCCGCGTCGAGTTCTATCCGACCGGTCAGCCGCGCCTGTTCGCCAGCGACATCACGCTGCGCGAGCACGCCACCGGCCAGATCACCAAGGCCACGGTCGAGGTCAACAAGCCCGTCATCCATGACGGCATCGCGATCTACCAGAGCAGCTTCGGTGACGGCGGCTCCAAGCTCAAGCTGTCAGCGCTCCCCATGACGCCCGGCGGCATGCCGTTCCAGATCGAAGGCGCCATCGGCGGCAGCAAGCCGCTGACCGACGGCACCAACCAGCTCACGCTCGAGTTCTCCGACCTGCGCGTCATGAACGTCGAGAGCTTCGCCAAGCCCGCCGAAGCGGCCGATGCAGCGGCCTCACAAAGCCTGGCCGGCGCGATCGACGAGCACCTCGGCAGCGGTGCCAAGGGCTCGGGCAAGAAGGACCTGCGCAACGTCGGCCCTTCGTTCACCTACCGCCTGCGTGACGCCGCCGGTCAGGCGCGCGAGTTCAACAACTACGTCGCGCCGATCGAGCTCGACGGCCAGCTCGTCTTCCTCGCCGGCGTGCGCGACACGCCGGCCGAGGAGTTCCGCTACCTGCGCATTCCCGCCGACGAGCGCGGCGAAATGGACAGCTGGCTGCGCCTGCGCACCGCGCTGCTCGAACCGGGCTCGCGCGCCCGCGCGGCGCGGGCTTACGCCGCAGCGGCCAGCCCGGCCGACAAGCCGCAGCTGCGGCCGCAGCTCGAAGCCACCGCAGCACGCGCCCTGGCGCTGTTCGCCGGCGCGACCGGCGTCAAGCCCGGCCAGGACCGCCCGGCCGATGCCAAGGGCGGCTGGGGCGGCCTGCCGACGCTGTCGCAGTTCGTCGAGTCCGAAGTCCCGGTAGCCGAACGGGCGCACGTCTCCGAGGTGCTGCTGCGCATCCTGAACGGCAGCCTCTACGAGCTCTACAAGATCAGTCGCGCCGACGCCGACCAGCCCGCGCCCGAGAACAACGCCCAGACCGAGAAGTTCATGGTGCAGTCGGTGCTGGCGCTGTCGGACAGCATGTACTACCCCGCGCCGGTGCTGCTGCGCCTGGACGATTTCCAGCCGGTCCAGGCCAGCGTCTTCCAGGTCGCGCGCGCGCCGGGGCAGAAACTCGTCTATCTCGGCGCTATCCTTCTGATCGTCGGCGTCTTCGCCATGCTGTGGGTGAAGGAGCGCCGCGTCTGGGTCTGGCTGGAGCCGGCACCCGGCCGCGCCAACGCGACGCGCGTGCGCATGGCGCTGTCCAGCACGCGCGAATCGCCCGACACGACCACCGAGTTCGAACAGCTGCGCCAGACCCTGATTCCGGAAGAAGGCCCATGAACACCCTCAGCGCCCCGCGCGCGCCCATCGTGCGCCAACACCCCTTCCAGCAGCGCTCCGCGCTCGACTGGGCTTTCGCAGCGCTGGTCGTCGCGGCCGGCATCTTCGCCTTCTCGCACTACGGCGCGCGCATGGACGCCTACGAGCGCGGCGTGCTCGGCTTTGCCATGCCGGCGCTCACCTGGCTCGGCTGGAACTGGCGGCCGCTGCGCCTGCTCGTCGTGCTCGTCGGCGCGGCCAGCCTCGCGGCCATCGGCCTGTACGACCAGCAGCCCGGCCCGAACGGCGTCGACCTCACCGCGGCCGAGCATGTCTTCTGGCTCAAGTATTTCCTGTCGAGCCAGAGCGCCATCCTCTGGATGTGCGTGCTGTTCTACATGAGCACGCTGTTCTACTGGGGCGGCTTCTTCACCAAGGCAGGGCAGAGCAGCGCGATGGAAGCCATCGGCTCGCGCCTGGCCTGGGGCGCCGTGTTCATGGCCCTGACCGGCACCATGGTGCGCTGGTTCGAGAGCCACCAGCTCGGCGACGGCATCGGCCACATCCCCGTCAGCAACCTCTACGAGGTCTTCGTCCTGTTCTCCTGGCTGACGACGCTGTTCTACCTCTACTACGAGGAGCGCTTCCGTACCCGCGCACTCGGCGCCTACGTGCTGCTCGTGGTGTCCTGCGCGATCGGCTTCCTGCTCTGGTACACGGTCGAGCGCGAGGCGCAGGAAATCCAGCCGCTCGTGCCGGCGCTGCAGAGCTGGTGGATGAAGATCCACGTGCCGGCCAACTTCGTCGGCTACGGCACCTTCTCGCTCGCGGCCATGGTGGCGCTGGCCTATCTGCTCAAGTCCGAAGCGCAGCGCGCGCTATGGATCGGCCTGGTCGGCGTGCCGGCCGGCATCATCGCCGTCGTCGTGGCCGTGCGCGTGTTCGCCGGGCTGCAGGCCGACACCGTCGCCAGCCTCGACACCTGGGCCTCGCGCCTGACCGCCGTGCCGATCTTCTTCGCCGTCTGCGTCGCCGCGCGCGCCCGACTGACGGCACGGCTGCCCGAGCTCGTGCAGCTCGACGACATCATGTACAAGTCGATCGCCGTCGGCTTCGCCTTCTTCACCATCGCCACCATCCTCGGCGCCTTCTGGGCGGCCGAGGCCTGGGGCGGCTACTGGAGCTGGGACCCCAAGGAAACCTGGGCGCTGATCGTCTGGCTCAACTACGCCGCCTGGCTGCACATGCGCCTGATGAAGGGCCTGCGCGGCCGCGCGGCGGCGTGGTGGGCGCTCGTCGGCCTGCTGGTCACGACCTTCGCCTTCCTCGGCGTGAACATGTTCCTGTCCGGCCTGCACTCGTACGGCAAGCTGTAAGGACTGCGCGCCCTCGGGCGACTGTGCAGGCAAGGAGTCCGTTATGCACCTGATCCATCGCCCTGATGAAGCTGACAGCGCCGTCACCCCGCGCGCCGTCTACGAGTCGCGCCGCAAGCTGCTGCAGGCCGCAGCACTTGCGCCCCTGGCCAGCCTGCTGCCTGCGCATGCCGCGCCCGCCAAGCTCGCCGGCGTGCGCAGTACGGTGCCGGGCGCCCTGGTCATGGAGCAGCCGACGCCCTATGCCGACGTCACCAGCTACAACAACTTCTACGAGTTCGGCACCGACAAGAGCGAGCCCGCCCAGTACGCCGGCACGCTCAGGACCAGTCCCTGGCAGGTCAGCGTCGAAGGCGAGATCGGCAAGCCCGGCGTCTACGACCTCGACGCGCTGCTCAAGCTCGCGCCGATCGAGGAGCGCATCTACCGCCTGCGCTGCGTCGAAGGCTGGTCCATGGTCATCCCGTGGGAAGGCTGGTCGCTCGCCAACCTGATCAAGAAGGTCGAGCCCAACAGCCGCGCCAAGTTCGTCGAGTTCACGACCCTGGCCGACCCCAAGCAGATGCCTGGCGTGCGCGCCAACGTGCTCGACTGGCCTTACGTCGAGGGCCTGCGCATCGACGAAGCCATGCATCCGCTGACGCTGCTCACCTTCGGCCTCTACGGCGAGGTGCTGCCCAAGCAGAACGGCGCGCCGGTGCGCGTGGTCGTGCCCTGGAAGTACGGCTTCAAGTCGGCCAAATCCATCGTCAAGATCCGCTTCGTGGAGAAGCAGCCGGTGAGCAGCTGGACCAAGGCCGCGCAGCAGGAGTACGGCTTTTATTCCAACGTCAACCCCAACGTGGACCACCCGCGCTGGAGTCAGGCCACCGAGCGCCGCATCGGCGAAGGCGGCAGCTTCGGCGGCCTCTTCGCCAAGCGCCGCCCGACGCTGATGTTCAACGGCTACGAGGCGCAGGTCGGCCAGCTCTACGCCGGCATGGATCTCAAGAAGAACTACTGACATGCCCGCTGCGTCCCGCAACCTCTGGCTGCATCCGGCAGCCAAGCCGCTGCTTTTCGTCCTGTGCGCGCTGCCGCTGGCCTGGCTCGTCGTCGGCGTCTTCACGCAGACCTTGGGCGCCAATCCGGCCGAGCACCTGATCCGCAGCCTCGGCGACTGGACCCTGCGCGGCCTGTGGCTGACGCTGGCGATCACGCCGCTGCGCAGCGTCTTCAAGCAGCCCGCGCTGCTGCGCTTTCGGCGCATGCTCGGCGTCTGGAGCTTTGCCTACGCCAGCATCCACCTGCTGGCCTACGCGCTCTTCGACAAGGGCCTGGACTTCGACGAAATCCTGCGCGACATCGGCAAGCGGCCCTTCATCCTGATGGGCTTCACGGCCTGGCTGCTGATGCTCCCGCTGGCGGCGACGAGCTTCAACCGCGCGATCAAGGCGCTCGGTGCGAAGCGCTGGCAAGCGCTGCACAAGCTCGTCTACGCGATCTCGGTCATCGCGTTGCTGCACTTCATCTGGATGCGCGCCGGCAAGCACAACTTTGCCGAGCCGACGGTGTATGGCGTGATCCTGGCCGGACTGCTCGGCTGGCGCGTCCTGAAGCGTTGGCGGGGCAGCGCCTGACCGCCAAAATCGACGACCTGGGATAATCGCGGGTTTGCACCGAGCCGCGCCATGCCCGCCCCCTCCAGCTCCACCGTCGACTGCGCCATCATCGGCGCCGGCCCCGCCGGCTGCTCGGCCGCGAGCTGGCTCGCGCAACTCGGGCATTCGGTCGCGCTGATCGAGCGCGCGCCGCAGCTGTGTGCAGCGCTTGAGGCCTTCACCTACCCGCAGTCGTGGCTGCTCGGCGCGCCCGAGGAGAGCCTGTCTGCCATCGGCCAGCGCTACGCGGCGCACATCGCGGCGCAAGCCAGTGTGCAGGTCTTTGCCGGACGAGCGCCCGCGACCATCCGCCGGGCTGACGGCTTCTGGCACATCGACGACATCGCCGCACGCACGCTGCTGATCGCCACCGGCATCAAGCCGCGCCGCCCGACCGCGCTGTTCCCGGCCTCCGAGCGCGTGCTGGACGCGCTGACGCTGACGCAGCGGCGCGAACAGCTGCCGCCCGGCCGCGTGCTGCTGCTCGGCGGCGGCGACAACGCGGTCGAGAACGCGCTCTACCTGGCCGAACGCGGCCATCAAGTCACGATCTGGTCGCGCTCGGACTGGCGCGCCCAGGCGCATTTCGTGCGGCAGCTCGAGGGCGACGCGCGCATCACGCGCCGCCCCGCGACGCCGCTGCCGAGCCAGGTCGATGCCGACGGCGGCGTGCATTCCAATGCCTTCGGCGAGGAGCGCTTCGACGTCGTCGCCGTGCTGCTCGGCTACGAGCCCGAGCCCAGCGCCTGGCAGCTCGCGACGGCCGGCCTGCCCCCGCTGCAGGCCTTTGTCGACGAGCCGCGCCACGCGCTCTTCGTCGCCGGCGACGCCAGCCAGCGCATGCACCCCTGCGTGCAGACGGCGCTGGCCGACGGCGTCGTCGCGGCCAAGCGCATCGAGGCCCACCTCGCGAACCGCACGAGCGCCGACCAGCCCGAGCACCACCGCCAGCAGGTCATCCACATCGCCGGCCTGCGCTTCGACGCCAACCTCGGCATCCTCGACTTCGAGCGCCAGGGGCCGCAGCCGATCCAGGTCGACGCCGACATCAACCTCGGCCCGCAGGCGCTGGTCTCGAGCGATGCCGACATCGGCCACGTGCTCGACTACCGCCGCATCCGCCAGATCATCATCGACGAGTGCACGGCCGAGCACACCGACATCCTCGAGGCACTCGTCGCCAAGCTCTGCACGCGCCTGATGAAGCTGCCCGGCGTGATCGGCGTGCGCGTCAAGGTCAACAAGCTCGAAATCTTCCCCGACTGCCAGGTCGCGATCAGCGCCGAAACCGGCCAATGGTGAATCCGATGAACACTGAACTGCTCACCCCCGAACTCGACGCCGACGCCAAGGCCGCGCTCAAGAAGCACGAGCACGAGATCAACAAGCTCTCCAAGCGCCTGCATCGCCAGGTCGGCCAGGCCATCACCGACTTCAACATGATCGAGGACGGCGACAAGGTCATGGTGTGCCTGTCGGGCGGCAAGGACAGCTACTCGATGCTGGACATCCTGATCAACCTGCAGCAGCGCGCGCCGATCAAGTTCTCCATCATTGCCGTCAACCTCGACCAGAAGCAGCCCGGCTTCCCCGAGGAAGTGCTGCCGGCCTACCTCAAGAGCCGCGGCGTCGACTTCCACATCGAGAACCAGGACACCTACAGCATCGTCAAGAAGCTCGTGCCCGAGGGCAAGACGACCTGCAGCCTGTGCTCGCGCCTGCGCCGCGGCATCCTCTACCGCGTGGCCGGCGAGCTCGGCGCCACCAAGATCGCGCTGGGCCACCACCGCGACGACATCGTCACGACGCTGCTGCTCAATATGTTCTTCGGCAGCCGCATGAAGGGCATGCCGCCCAAGCTCGTCAGCGACGACGGCAAGAACGTCGTCATCCGCCCGCTGGCCTATGTGCGCGAGCCGGACCTCGTGCGCTGGGCCGAGCATCGCGAGTTCCCGATCATTCCGTGCAACCTCTGCGGCAGCCAGGAGAACCTCCAGCGCGTGCAGGTCAAGGCCATGCTCAACGACTGGGAGAAGCGCTTCCCCGGCCGCATCGAGAACATGTTCACCGCGATGGGCAACATCGTCACCTCGCACATGATGGATCGCGAGCTCTTCCCGTTCACGACGATCAAGGCCACGGGCGCGCCCGTCGAAGGCGGCGACATCGCCTTCGACGAGGACGAGGCCTGCAGCACGCCCTCGGCGAGCAGCGTCATCCAGCTACAACGCTTCGAAGACTGACACGCTTCTGACAGCGCAGTTGCACGCGCGAAACAAGCGCGCGCAAGAATGGCGGTACCGCTTCACGCTATTCGGAGACTGAGATGGACCGCCGTCAACTCCTCTTGGGCCTTGCCTGCGCGCCGCTGACCGGACTGGTCGCCTGCACGGGCCCCTACATCGTGTCGAGCACCGTGGTCAGCTACGGTGAATGGCCGGCCGACCGCAAGCCTGGCACCTTCGCCTTCGATCGCCTGCCCTCGCAGAAGTCCGGCGAAGCCGCCGAGCGCGCCAACAACCTCGAAGGCCATGCGATCGAGGCACTCGAAAAGGCCGGCTTCACGCCCGTGGCCGAGGGCGCGCAGGCCGACGTGCTCGTGACGCTCGGCGTGCGCCTCTCGCTCAGCGAAGCCGCCATCTGGGATGACCCGCTGTGGTGGCACTGGCGCGGCGGCTGGCGGCGCGGCTACTGGTATCCGGGCCCGGTCGGGATGGGCGGCCCCTTCGGCCGCGGCTACTACCCCTACGACCCGCTGTGGGACCGCCGCTTCACGCGCGAAGCCGCCGTGCTGATCCGCGACCGCGCCAGCGGCACCGCGCTCTATGAAGGCCATGCCTGCAACGACGGCATCAACGCCGGCGACGAAGAACTCATCCACGCGCTCTTCCTCGCCGCGCTCTCGGGCTTCCCCAATGCCGACGGCAAGCCGCACCAGATCAGCGTGCAGATGCCCGGCCAGTCGCCCGCGCCCGCAAAGCCATAATCCCGGCCAACGCACACAACAAAAGACCCGGCGCTGCCGGGTTTTCTTCGTCATGACCCCGAACATCGTCATCATGGCCGCGGGCAAGGGCACGCGCATGAAATCGGCCCTGCCCAAGGTGCTGCACAAGCTGGCCGGCCGCTCGCTGCTCGATCACGTGCTGGCCGCCACGAGCCCACTGCATGCGGCGCGACGCATCGTCATCATCGGCCACGGCGCCGAGCAGGTCGAAGCGGCCTGCGCCGGCGATGAGCTGAGCTTCGTGCAGCAGATGCCGCAGCTCGGCACCGGCCACGCCGTGCAGATGGCCGTGCCGGCCCTGGACGACGCCGCCGACGCGACGCTCATCCTCAACGGCGATGTGCCGCTGATCCAGACGGCGACGGCCGAGCGCCTCGTCCAGGCCTGCGGCGGTACGCGCCTGGCGCTGCTGACGATCGAACTCGCCGACCCGACGGGCTACGGCCGCATCCTGCGCGATGCCGCACATCCCGAACGTGTGCTCGGCATCAAGGAGCACAAGGACGCCAGCCCCGAGCAGCGCGCCATCCGCGAGGGCTATACCGGCATGATGGCCGCGCCGACCGGCCTGCTGAAGAAGTGGGTCGGCCAGCTCGACAATAAGAACGCCCAGGGCGAGTACTACCTGACCGACATCGTCGCGATGGCCGTGGCGGAAGGCGTCGAGGTCATCGGCATTGCCGCGCCCGACGAGACCGAAGTGCTCGGCGTCAACAGCCCGACGCAGCTCGCCGACCTCGAGCGCCGCTTCCAGCGCCGCCAGGCCGAGTCGCTGATGGAAGCCGGCGTGCGCCTGGCCGACCCGGCCCGCTTCGACCTGCGCGGCGTGCTGCACTGCGGCACGGACGTCGAAATCGACGTCGGCTGCGTCTTCGAGGGCGAAGTCCACCTGGGTGACGGCGTGCGGATCGGCGCCTACTGCGTGATCCGCAACGCCCGCATCGAAGCCGGCGCGCGCATCCACGAATTCACCCACATCGACGGCGAGAAGGCCGGCGTGCGCGTCGGCGCCGGCGCGCTGATCGGCCCGTTCGCGCGGCTGCGCCCGGGCGCGGACCTCGGGGCCGAGGTCCACATCGGCAATTTCGTCGAGGTCAAGAACTCGACCCTGGCCAAGGGCGCCAAGGCCAACCACCTGGCCTACCTCGGCGACGCCAGCGTCGGCGAGCGCGTCAACTACGGCGCCGGCTCGATCACCGCCAACTACGACGGCGCCAACAAGCACCGCACGACCATCGGCGCCGACGTCCACGTGGGCTCCAACTGCGTGCTCGTCGCCCCGGTGACGCTGGGCGACGGCGCCACCATCGGCGGCGGCTCGACCATCACCAAGGACGTGCCCGCCGGCGAGCTGGCCGTTGCGCGCGGCAAACAGGTTGGCCTCAAGGGCTGGCTCCGGCCGAAGAAGAAGGCGTGATAATCCGCACGCGCTAACCCTCTACTTCAGGGGACAGCGGGGGGTCTCAAGCCACCCGTTTCGCGATACAAACACGCCATGGCTCGCCAACCGCTCAATTCCGCGCTCGACCTCGCCCTGCTGGACGCCCAGCCGGCCGACGGCATCAGCCTGCCCGAAGGCACCGGCGGTGCCTGGGAACAGGCCGAAACGCTGCGCGAACGCGAGGAACAGCGCGCCCGCAGCGAAACGCTCGAAAACCAGGCCCTGCTGCACGCGCAATGCGACGACGCGGCCAAGGCATGCTGGTACATGGCGCGCAGCCTCGGCGCCGCGCGCGAGCTCGACGCCGGTGGCGAACCGACGCTGGAGCTGCTGTTCGACCTGATCGGCGCCCTCGCCGACCTGCCGGCCGACATCTGCGCCGCGCCGCTGCCCGAAGTCGCCGGCGCCGATGCCTACGGCATCACCGAACTCTGCCAGCAGCTCGCCATGGCGCGCGAAGCCAGCGAAGACGCCTGGGTCGACGCCGAGCTGGCCACGCCGCGCAACACGCTGGCGCACTGAGACAGCCCGGCGGCCCTTGCGCCGACCTGTCGCCTCCGCGATCCTGACGTTTGCGCTGATTGCACGGGCGGGCGGGTGCGCTTGACACTGGTCCTCCCGATCCCCCAGGAGGTTCCGGCATGAAGTTCGTCAAAGGCCTGCTGATCGCTGTCGTCCTGCTGGCGGCGGTCCTCTACGGTGGCGCGTTCCTCCTGCCCACCACTTGCCTGATCGAGCGCAGCCAGCAGATGGCGGCGCCCCCCGACAAGGTCTATGCGCTGATTGCCGCGCCCAAGGCCTGGAAGCGATGGAGTGTCTGGCCGCGCCGCGACCCGGCCATGCAGATCGACTACAGCGGCCCCGAAAGCGGCGCCGGCGCAGGCTGGACCTGGAAGAGCAAGACCGAAGGCGACGGCAGCATGGTCTTCACGCAGGCCACGCCGCCGGGGCTGATCAACTATGACCTCAGCTTCCCGGGCTTCGGCACCTCGCATGGCGACTTCAAGATCATCCCCGCCGACGGCGGCAGCGTCGTCACCTGGACCATGACCATGGACATGAGCGGCGCCAGCCCGATCTGGCGCTGGATGGGGCTCTTCGCCAACAAGCTCTTCGGCAAGGACTTCGAATCAGGCCTGGCAGAGTTGAAGAACGCCGCCGAGCACGGCTGAGTCAGGCC
>Ga0213872_10000562_pt1 | contig 28673 bp, 21 predicted proteins | sample VelepicomBERX_R2_FD_160071 | JGI IMG/M metagenome (GOLD analysis project Ga0213872, IMG submission 160071) | Rhizosphere microbial communities from Vellozia epidendroides in rupestrian grasslands, the National Park of Serra do Cipo, Brazil - RX_R2 | ecosystem: Host-associated > Plants > Roots >...
CGCCGGGGATGAATATCTCGACGACATGGAACACGCCCGACTCGATGACGATGGCACTGTTAGCTGGGTGGAGGTTTGTTTCTGCCCGACGCCGCTGGCGGAAGAACGCCGTTACTGGGAGGAATACTTTGAGCTACTGAGCATTAAAGACGCGCACTCGCGCCGAAACCGGGACCACTATAATTCGAATACAATCTCCGGTGGTGTAAGGATAAGTTTCTGAGGTCTGAAGCGACGTGTCGCACGGCGAAATCTCGGATCTGTGTGGAGAACCGCGACTATTTTGTGAAGCGAACTGAAAATTGTCGAAGGATTTTACACTCCGGATTTTTCTTTTGTAAGATAAAGCAAATCAGGATGTTACGAGCATTTTTTTCTTAGAATCTCCGCAATTCGTCGGATTACTTTACACTTTGAAACTTTTTCGTATCACAGGGGAAAAGTTAACGTAACTGGAAGTAACTGATGCCGAGGCTATTGCAGATCGTGGCGCGACAAACTCACTCGCCTTTGGCTCAATTCTTGCTTAAAACAATTCAACAATGAAAACAAACGCCTTCCGCTCAGCACTTGCTGCTCTCGGTTTGTTGTTTCTCAGTTCCAAGGCATTAGCATTTTCCGTGAGTTTGGGTGCAGCCGGAAACTGGGGGGTGTTGGACATTGGCAACACTGGAACTGTGAGCGTCACCAGCTCGTCCATTACCGGGAACGTGGGTGTCAACGGTGGTACCCTCGCAGACAACGCCAGTTCGATTACGGGAAATCTTGTTACTTCCGGCAGCGGCGGGGTTTTTCTGAGTGGAGGCGCGACTGTATCGGGGACTACCAGTCAGAATTCCGCATTGCTCTCTCAAGCCGCCACCGCGGCGAATAATGAGTCGACTGCTGCCAAAGGGTTAAGTTCTTCGGGGGGCGGAACGGGTGTAAGCTCAATCGTTCTCAACAACGCGGGCACTATTGATCTAAACGCCGGCGTTTACAATTTGACCAATCTTGTGCTGAACGGGACGACGTTGGATTTAACGGCAGGCGTTACCTACGTCTTCAACATCTCAGGCTCGATGGCCTTGAATTCATCTAAAATTGTGGATCTAACCCCAGCCGATGTCCTGTTCAACATTACCGGGACGGGGGGCGCGGCGCTTGCCGGAGGTTCGGTATTGGATGGCATAGTCCTAGCCGCGAAAGCGGGATTTTCGGAGGCAGGGGGCAGCGTCTTGGGAGAAATAATCAGCGGAGGAAGCATTAGTGTTTCGGGCGCAAAGATTGTCGATACGCCCGCTGTGCCCGATAGCGGCTCTTCCTTGTTTCTGCTAGGCATCGCAATCGGCTGTTTAGGCGTTGAGTATTATCGCCAACGCTTTCGGCGTTCGCCCGCGAGTTGAATCATCGCGGTTTAAGCTAAGCTAGCGTTTCCAGTCGTAGAATTGGCGGTTCGGGTTTCCCGTACCCCACATACATTTTTCCGTCAATGCACAGTCTTGGGAGTCCGCGATTTCTAGCGTACTGCCACTGCATCAAGCTTTGACGCCGCCTGAGAACGTCTGGACGAAGTAGCGACGAGCAAATCCGAAGGCGATCACGGCCGGTAACATGTAGAGGATCGCAAGTGCGCTTAAGAAGCCGTAGTCAATCTGCTGGACGCGCAGAAAAGCGCGAAACAGTCCCAGGGGCAGCATCTGAAGTTCTGATGAAGACAACAAGATGAGCGGCATCAGGAAATCTCCCCAGGCCGAAATGAATGCAAAAAGGCCCGCCGCAGCGAGGCCCGGAAGAGCTAGCGGCGCAATCACGAGGCGGATACGCTGAAAGAGGTTTGCCCCGTCGACGAGCGCCGCCTCTTCATAATCGTGAGGGATGGTGTCGAAGTAGGTTTTCATAATCCAGAGCGCAAGCGGCAACTGCATCGCGGCAAAGACTAGAATCAGGCCGAAATAGCCATCGATTAATCCGACGACCAGCATAATCGGACGCACGGATTCGGAACTTACGAGACTGCGGACAAAAGACCCGACCGCGCCGTTGCCGGTAAGTAGAATCTTATATAACGGCACAATTAAGGCCGGTGGTGGAATGACCCTGACCAAAATGATCGTGTAGAGGAAAGGCCGCTTCCACCACACCTTCATCCGTGATAGCGCGTAACCACCGAGGCCGGCGAATAGCAGGACGATGATCGTAGCAGTCCCCACAACAATGAACGAATTGAAAAACCATCGAGCACCTCCCTCGCGCACAAAAATGCCGATATAATTGTTGAGCGTCCAAGGGCTAGGCCAGCGAAGAAACAATGAAGCATTCTTATCGAACGAGGCGAGAATCAGCCAAACGAAGGGCATCAAACAGAAAATTGAGATCAGCGAAAGAGTTGCATAGGCGACCACATCACGATCAAAGAGCGTGGGAAAAGCGGGTTTCGATTTGCTCATGAAATTAAACCTGGACGTTAAGAGCACGCACGTAGAACAAGCCGATAGCAATCGATATAACAAGGGTGACGACGGCCACTGCCGAACCGTACCCGAGCTGAAAGGCTGTGAAGGACTGATTGTAAATATAGATGCCAACAATTTCGGTGGCGTTGCCAGGTCCCCCTCGGGTGAGCGCGTAGATGAACCCGAAAATCGAGATGGTCGTGACGGTCGAGACCAGCATGTAAAGAAATATCGTCGGCATGATCAGTGGAAGCGTAATGAACCGGAAGATCTGGCGAGGCGAGGCACCGTCGATCCGAGCCGCTTCACAGATCTCAGGAGGCACCGCGCTCAGACCCGCCATCATCAGGATCATCGCCGAGGCGATGCCGCGCCAGGTGTTAGCGACAATGATCATGACCAGTGGAAACCGTTCTAACCACTGGACAGACTGAATTCCTAAAAGGCCTAGCAGCCGATTCAGCGTTGACTGTTCGCCACCGGCCAGCATCGAAATCCAGATATAGCCGGCGACCACTTCAGGCACAGCATTCGGCAGTAGGATGATCGAGTTGATTAAATTTTTGAAGCGAAGCGGCCGCCGAAGCAATAGGGCGGAACCGAGTCCCAGAAGAAACTGGCCGATCACTGCCGAGCCAAGCACAAACCACAACGTAACGACCAGAGAATGCCAGAATCCTCCGTCGCCGAACAGCCGCAGATAGTTGCCCGGACCAACAAAACGCGGGTGGGTTGCCGCTACCCCGACTAGCGAGGCATTCGTAAGGCTTAAATAGACCGAGTAAAGCGCCGGGTAGATGACAAGAGCACCGATTAGAAGGACGCAGGGCAAAAGCAGGAGCTGAAGCTGCCAGGAGCTGCGTTTATCATAGGTCGTCATTTGTGCTTGTCACTTTGTAGAATCCAGGACTGCACCGCCTCCTTGTGGAAAGACCGGAGACGATCGCGAAGCAGTCGTCTCCGGTACACAATTCCTGAAGAATTACTTAACGGCATCGCCGCCAAGAACTTGTTTGACGTAGTCGACTAGAATCTTCTGAGCGCCTGCCGCATCAGTCTGTTTGCGAAGCAGTGCGTCGGTCCCGCGCGCGACGCCTTCGGCAACCGCCGAGAAGCCTTCAGCCGTGTTCAAATGGGTTCCGGTTCCGTTTTTCAAAGCAGTCAGAATCGGAACCAACTCCGTCAGCTTTTGGAAGTCTGGGTCAGCAGCCGCGTCGACGCGGCCTGGGATATTGCCGAGGTTTTGCGCGTACGCCACATCAGCTTTAACCGAACCAATCTCAAGCATGACCTTTTTGGCGAGAGCAACATCAGCCGATTTTGCGTTAACGGCCCATGGACTCTCGAGGTCGACAAGAACGTACTGCCCTTCCGTCTTGCCGGGAACCTCCCACGTGCCGACGACTTGAGTGACATTAGGGATCGGGTTCTTGCTCTGCGCACCCCAATCATAAATATAGCCCCATGAACCGCCAGTGGTTACAACCAGTTTGCCTGCCGGAAACATCTCATACTTCGGCGCCACCCATGGCTCTGGCTCGAGTAAGGGCTGGATCGGCATCAGATCGTTGTTAATCAGGTCAGCATAGAAACCGAAGACGTCCTTTATCCCTTGCCCGGTGAGGTTAAGCTTGCCGTTCTCGGTGACGATCTGTGGCGTTGAGGTGCCAACAAGCAAAAGCCTGAAGCCCTCCACGAAGGCACCGTCGCCCCACGTCACGCCTGCCGGAAAGAGAAGGCCGTACGCCCCAGTCTTTGCTTTGATCTCCTTGGCTCGGTCGAGAAGCTCGGCCCACGTCTTTGGTTGCTCGGTCGAAATCCCGACTTTCTCAAGTATGTCGCGACGGTAGTAGAGCTGCTGGACGTTCAGCATGGCAGGCAGAACGTATATCTGACCATCTTGGCTGGTCGCCATAACCTTGCCAACATCAAACAACTGCGAATAGCCGTCCCAAGCTTTGAGTTCCGTCGTAATAGGAGCCAGATAGCCCGCCGCGACCATGTCGGCGACGTCTGAACCATGTGGTGCAGTAAAGATGTCCGGGGCATTACCCGCACCAAGTTCTGTTAGAAGCTTTGTTAAGTAATCTTTCTCCGGGGCGGGATATTCAATTACTTCGATTTGGACATTATATTTCTTTTCGATTTCCGGCACGACCTTCTTGAGCGCATCGATCCGTGCCGGACGGTGCTCGGCGATACGGATCGTCTTAGCCTGGGCGGAGCCCATGGCCAGTACCGACGCCACACTAATTCCCAACAGGACTGTCTTTCTAAACATTGAACCTCCTTTTGGTCTGACGAGGCGGCCTTTGCCGCAATCGCCTTCTTTGTGCATACGTGTTCATAGCGGCCTGTTTGTAGGCTCGCTCAACATCCGTTGTCAAGCAAACACTGCAAGGGAAATATGGCATAGACATAACATCAGAAGTTGTGTAAACGTGTTCATCAATATGACTTCTAACAATAGTTTCCGGCTCGGGGTGATCGGCACTGGACATATAGCGGCACGTTATGCCCACAGCTGGGTCTCTATGCCGGAAGTCTCCTATGTAGCGGTGAGCGACGTCAATGCGGCCTCAAGGCGGAACTTCATTGATATCTGCCGCACCGCAGGGCGACCGGAGCCGCGAGAATTCGACGATTTCAGGTCGATGCTAGCGGTCTGCCGAGACGAGCTAGACGCCGTTTATGTTTCTACCCCGCACGCGCTGCATGCGGAACACGGAATCGCCGTAGTCGAGTCCGGTCTGGATCTGCTGATCGAGAAGCCAATGGTCACCACGGTGGCAGAGGCTGAGCGATTGATTTTGGCACGAGATCAGAGCCGTTCGACCATCGTGATTGCCTTTCAGGGCGCTTTATCGCCTTTGATTGCGGATACCCGCAAGCGTGCCCAGGCAGGTGAATTCGGAGAACTCGTAAGCGTAGCGGGCACAATCTGGGAAAACTGGTCCTCCCGGTACGAAGGGCATTGGAAGCAGCAAATGGATTTATCAGGGGGTGGCTTTATGTTCGATACCGGCGCGCACATGATAAACACTGTTTGCCTTTTGGCTGACGCGGATTGTGAACGAGTGTCTGCCTTCATGAACAACCGTCAGCGCAACGTTGACGTAGTCTGTGCGGTCGCCGGCCGACTCGCCACCGGCGCCCTTCTGACCCTGAACGCTGCAGGCGAAGGACCGCCTGGATGCAGCTCGCAGATAACGTTCTTTTACACCCAGGCGACCGTTCGTCTGGACGCCTGGGGCTCCTGGCGGGAGATCGCTGTGGCCGGAGCTCCCGGATTGCGTCAAGAGGTCGAAATTACGAACAATCCGCTCAAGAGTTTTCTCGCGATTCGTGCGGGCAATACAGAAAACCTCTCGACCGCAGAAACTGGACTACGTTTCGCGCGTCTCTGGGATGCCATCAGAGCCTCCGCCGCCAAAGACGGCGAACCCGTCGCGGTATCTCGTGGTGCCACGACTGCGAGGTAGTGAATGCCATGAGAGAGCGAATCACCTCTAAAGAACTGGCGAAGCTCATCGGGGTCTCTTCGGCAACCATCTCGCGGGCATTTTCAACGGATGGGCGAATTAGTGAGCAGACGCGCGCACGCGTACTCGCTATGGCACAGCAGTATGGTTATCAGCCCAATGCCATCGCGCGCACGCTAAACAATCGGCGATCTCGTCTGGTGGCAGTGGTTGTGAATGCGATCGGCAACGAATGTGAAGCACAGCAGTTGGAAGTACTCGTACATCGGCTGCAGGCTCGTGCTCTTGTTCCAATCATTTTGTGCTGTGGCGATAACACCGATCGTTTGCAGTTGCTGCGCCTCGCGTCAACCTACCAAGTTGACCATGCGATCATCTTTTCCGATTTAGTGTCGCTGAAGGATGCAGTCCAAATATTCAGGACAACAAGGCTGACTATCGTCTCGGAGGAACCAATCGAAGACAAGAGGGTTTCATGCGTGCGTTTCGACGGTGCAGAGGCCGCCTCACAGATTATTGACAAGCTGGTCGGCGATGGTCGCGGGCACTTCGCTTATCTGTGCGGCAGGAATTCTAGCTGGATAGACAAACAGCGTCGCGACTGGTTCGGTATTGCCTTAGCCAGACATGGCCTGGCTTTCGAAGCAGAAGCTCACGGCGACTATTCATACGATTCGGGGTTTAAGGAAGCTTCTCTGCTCCTGCGCCGCTCGAAAGTTGACGCGCTGGTGTGCGGCAATGACGTGATGGCGATCGGCGCGCGCGACGCAGCAGTCCGCCTGCTCGGCCGGCAAGTACCAGGCGATTTGGCTATCGTGGGTCAAGACGGCATCGCGATGGCAGGTTGGGAGTGTCACGACCTGACCACACTTGTGCTCGACCAGGTGGCCTTCATCGATGCAATTGTGGGACTGATCGAGCCGCAAGAAACCAGCAACGGCGCAGCTTCCACGACTGTAGTCACGTACACGGTTCGGTGGGGTTCAACCGCCTAAACCTGATGGGGTCAGCCTCCCGACCGATCGAATAAGGTCCCTAACTAGACCCTGTTGCGAAATGGATTAGAGCGGCGAAGCCGAGACAGATGATAGCCTAGGCTGAGCTTGCGAGGCCTAGGACAGTTTAGTAAAAGGACGCCAGCGCTGAAGGCGCGACAGATGCGATCGGCGGGTCGTTGACCGATTGCAGGCCACAACCAAACAGCCTCTCAAGGCGGTGCAGCCGGTCCAATCTTCCGCGCTTTCAGCGCTCGACGTCTGGGGTTGCATTGTTCCTAGGCCTCGCAAGCTCAGCCTAGGCTATCATCTGTCTCGGCTTCGCCGCTAATTCCACCGGCTCAATCTATCGGGCAACCATTTCGCAACAGGCTCTAGCTAACTAAGAGAATCGCGAATCGCTGCGTCATCATCGACAACGAACACCGTCGCGTTGCCGAGCGTCTGGCAAAGGCGAAGAAGCTTAAGTTGGCATTAACCGCAGGGATCGGTTCTGATCACGTCGATCTTGAAGCTGCTATTAAACATGGCGTCACGGTTGCTGAGGTCACTGGGTCAAATAGCATCAGTGTCGCCGAGCACGCAGTCACCAGATGCAGAGAACGCCCAGCATTCGCAAACTGATCATTATGTACTAACCAATTTCGTCACTATCAGTCTGATTTGCGTCAAGTTGTGTCAGGAATTTCACATTTTTTCGACGATATCCCTGCCCGGAGCAATACCCGCTTTACTCACATCAGTGTTTCTTCTCCTGCGACCTTCAATTCCCTCATCACTCTGACAGCTAGCATCGGGTACGACAACTGCACAAATCTTAAGTAAGTAATAAAGTGAATCATCGTGGCATTAACGGTAAGTGCAGACGACTGGCCCATGTAGACCATATATTCCTCGGGATCGAGCGGGCAGGGCTTGTACCGTGAGAGCTTCAGACACGAGTCAATGTAACCTTGCACATAATGCGCTTTTGGTTCTCCTCGCAGCTCATTCAGGAGAAATTCGACATGGTCATAGTCGACTATGTCACGAAAATATCCTAGGAATCCACTGTTTAGATTTCCTATACACGGAAGATGCCGACGACGAAGCATTTTTCCAGCCTGCGTTCCTTGCTGCTCTTGATTGTAGATTACAGAGTCACTATCTTTTTGACACCACTCAATTACGGCGGCGGGCTCCTTAATAAAAATAACGTCGCTGTCGAGACTGATCAATTTCTGACGTCTCGCCAGGACATTATAATCAAAGAGTTGCAGTGAGTTCACTCGAACGCTCCGGAACCGAACGCAATTACTCCAGCGTTTAAGGTAGGGTATGAGAGCCTGATCTCCTTGTTCTCGCGTCACAACGTGACAGCCTCGCACCTGTGTGGTCAGCCGGTTCAAAGCCTCTCGTGCAAGGCTTCCATCATCGTGAATGACCACAGCAACATCCGTGTAGAAACGTAGGAAAGACTTTAGGGCGACCAGACCCATGCAGACGTCAGAATACCTAAGCAGCATATGGATCTCCACACAACTTTCCGGATTTACGGTTATGGCTGGCGTACGATCAATACGATCAAACACCAAGCGTTTAACGATTGTTCCGATGCCGTTCCCAAAGCGCCTAGAAATGAATTTACGGTGTAGTACACTCACGGCGAGTCGTTATTTTCGCTATAATATTTCCGATTCTCGTCTCGAATCCGAGGCGCCAGTCTAGGATTCAAATTTAGCTTAAGTTCTTCAAGCAAGCGTCTGACCGCGCTCATGCGATTTAGGATTAGACTTTCATATGTAACGATTGTAAACGGTATCGCCTCTGCACTTGTGGAGAGCGCGTGAAAGATCTGTGAGTACGCTTTGCTTACATTGGCCCTTGCTTCGCCGACAGTAATGCCAAACCGTCGGATCTGAGACTGGATCAAACAATGAGTATCCCGAACCGTGACAATCACATGTGAATGTAGACCCTCTGAATGGAACGCGTTGATTATTGCCGTTATCGTTGGCCAGCGATACTCGGGTGGAGCAGTTCGAATGCCGTGAGGCAGACTTCGACGAAATAGCACGTCTCCGGTGGTTGCTCGCAATGCATGAACATTAACTTCGGAACAATCACCCGGTACGACGTCAAGATGCTTGCAGTCAAATGGTTGAAAATGACCGTCATGACCGTAACAGCCGCCGGCCAGTAAGGCTTGGGCTACTAGCCGAGTGCCGGAAGACTCTGGACCAAAAACAAAGAATGCTCTTCTAGTCATAAGTAATCAACAGCTCCTATCATATCAACATGCATCGGGGTGCGCGAGAGACTTCCTGGGCAAAGTTCTGCGCACGATCGTTCTCAGTTCTCAGACCCCTTGCCCAGGTAGCCGGACGGTTGAGCCCGGGCCTACCGCTTTCTGGCTTTGCGGTATTTGTAGAAGGCCTTACCGAAGGATCTGCGGCATACGACCTTGGCGCGCACACTGCGCTTTCTGTTCTTCGCGGCAAGATGGCGCCCCACGCCAGCTGGGCGGGATCTGTCAAAACCATCGGCAGTTTCCGCGGAAAAGTGGTATAGTCGCCCTAATGAGACGGTCTGCAACCGGAGCGCAGTTCCGGGCGCAAACCATGTACGGAAAATCCGATGGAGCAGGCTTTAGGATTGCGGAGCCTTTATAGATCCAACGCGTTGGATGGATACGCAACACGACATTATTCATCTCGGTAGCCGCTCTCACGAGAGGTGGAGTGTGCAACGTGAGGTTTTTGCAGTCACGTCCAAGGAAATCAGCACCGAGGAAGGAACGAGCCTTGGCCTTTTTGGGAAATGTGTGATGTGTTGGCATTACGACTTCTGGAAAAATATTCCGGAGAATCGGCGCGTCGGCTGTCGCGTCGTATGCCTGTTCCACCATCACCTCGTCGAACGCTTTGATGATCCGCAAATTGTTGGAGCCATGTGTTTGAACTCCCGAATGTTTGCTGCCCTACGCAGCAGACAGCCGGCAAAATGGACCGCAAGAGTCCATACCGGAGGTGCCGAGGATGCCATTCCTTATGCCCGTCGCTCTTATGCCACGCCTAAAATCCGGCTGCTCGTGGCTGGGAACGGACATGCCTCCGTACCTCTCATGCAAAGTATGCGCGGCCCGTCGGGCACAGTCACATCGGCCCGCAAGGGTACCGATATGATCCTGCCACTTGCTCAACGATTAAATCCAGAGCGGTACGCCTGGGTGTTTGTTGGACCGGGTTGGTCGTGCTACGGACATGCACTCAACAAAATCGGATTTACGGTGATCCAACCGGGCACCCTACCGGACCCTGAACATTACCGATACTTCGGGGAAGGAGACATCTACCTTTTGCTCTCAAGACAAGAAGGTGTGCCGCTAACGTTGCTAGAGACCATGGGTTTAGGTATATGGCCAATTTCGACACAAGTCGGTATTGCACCCGAAATTATAATACATGGACATAATGGATACTTAGTGGCCCCGCCTACTAACGAAAGCAGCGAAAGGTTTCTCGATGTTGTCGCCGATCAGATTTCGTCGCTGACTTCAGAGATGCTGGCACATTCCCGGAAGACCATTGTCGCTTCTGTGTCAGATTTCAAATGGACGCGCTTTAAGATGCAGGTCGACCAGTTTCTTTCATTCGTCTTTAATGGGTTATGATGGACTCTCAAAAACATCTGCCCATGCGGGAAGCTCTCCGTAAGAAACTAGAAGGCTCTATCTCTTGGCGTGAATATGGTCAGCTTACGGCGAGCGCATCCGTTTCCAATCACGATGGACATTTAGATGACCATTCGAATATCATTCATCTTGGCAGCCGCGCTCACGAACAATGGAGTGTGCAAAAGCTAGTCTCGGCCGTCGTAAGCTCGGAGACCAGCGTCGAAGAAGCAGTTTCAGCAGGTCTTGAACGACGTCAGGTAATGTGCTGGCACTACGAATATTGGCGGGCTGTTCCGGATAGCCGAAAGACGGCAAATCGCGTCTTGTGTTTTTTTTACCATCACGCGTTTGATGGAATTGACGATCCGCAGGTGATTGCTGGCGTTTGCATGAACGCGGCCGTCGCAAATATTCTCAGAAAACGGCGCCCGGACAAACCGATCTACTTGGTTGATGTCGGTGGCAGTGAAGATGCTATACCGTACGCTAGGCGGCGACACTGGTTCCCCGGAACCCGTCTTCTTATCTGCGGCAACGCGCATGCCCGTTTGCGAATGAACCACGGGCAGGGTTCCCTCACAAACCGTAGCCGAAAGGGCACTGAGTTGGTCGTCCCGTTGGCCACTTGTTTAGATCCGCGATGCTATGGGTGGCTTTTCTTGGGCGTGGGCTGGGATAGCTATGTCGAAGAGCTCGAGCGCCTTGGCTTCGTGGTAATCCACCCAGGCCCTCTCGAAAGCCCAAACCACTATGAATATTTCGGGGAAGGAGATATCTACCTCATGCTTTCTCAACTTGAAGGAGGTCCATTGACACTGCTCGAAGCGATGGGCGTAGGAATATGGCCTATTTGTACCTCCACCGGGATCGCCGTGGATATTTTGTCACATGTGCCCTACGGGAACTTGGTAGGTGTTTACACGGGCAGCAATGCTGCAAATGTAGTGGCCAACGTAGCTCAATGCATCCATTCCGTAGACCGAGATGCACGACAGCGTTCGAAACCTCAGATACAGGCTTCTGTGGCTGACAGAACTTGGGCCCGATTCGGGTCGCAGATGAGGGGCATTCTCGAATGTACGTTCGGGAAGTGAACAGAAGACTCAAACCGATGGTCCTGGACAATGCCACTGCATACTTCGTCACCACGGACCGGATCTCAGCTGATGCTAGCTTCTCCAGTCTGGTCGCGCAATCATTCCCGAAACAGCCTGTGATCGTTCGAAATGTCACCCCCATGAGCTCTGCCTACGCGCGCGTGTTAGAGTGCTGTACCAAATATGCTTTTGTTCTCGACGATGATGTAATCCTCAACCGCAACTCGGTCGCTTCTGAGCTCGTTACTGAACTTGATGAGGTCAGCGGTAAGACACCGAGTGTCTTTTGGTTGGCACCGCGTGTCATCGATGAGCTTACCGGTGATGAACTTCGAGGCGGAGTTAAGGTATTCGTCGTTCCTTTACTGCGAAGGATTGGTTTTCCGGACACACCTCACATAAGCTTTGGCCAACGCGTCCTAGCCGAAGCAGCCGGCCTTGTTTGGTTGAAGTCGGAGCGCGTTGTTGGCACTCATATGATGGGTTCAATTATCGATGTTTATCAACGCTATCTGTGGTTGCAGATTCGCTCGGTCGCGCGCGAGGGCAGATCGCCTGATCTCGGCAAACTGCTGGACCGGGCGAAACAACGGGATCGAGACGTAGACTGGATAGCTTGCCTCGGAGTCCTGGACGGCATGCGGCTTAAAAATCAGGTTCATTCTAAAGGAAAATCGCTGCGTGGACCGAGTTCTGCGTGGCTTGAAATCTTCGCTGGGAATCGGTTGGCACTCCGGCGACGAGTGCAGGAAATTGTGGCAGCTTGGCAACAGGGACTTTAGTTGAACAAAGTGGTCGAGCGTAGCTCGTAGACTGCAGAGTAGCGCATGCTCAGGGATAGGGCATCAGCTGGGCGGGAGGCGCTGATGGACAAGGAATGATGGTTGGGCGGCCACGCAGCGTAGATTTACTTCCCGGTACGATCACCCGTTCATACTTCACTTTAAACAACGTCACATCAGTTTGCGTACACTGTTTTGGAAGAGTATCACTTAGCATCACCTTTAATGTTCTGCCCATTCTGTCAGCAATCTGCAGGTTCTTTTCTTCCGTTCGGACACGCCCATGCAATCCTTACAGATCTTCGTGTCATCGGTGGCGGCTACCGCCTGAATGCCCGGTGCCCACATTGTGGCTCACTTGACCGTGAGCGTGCTGTTTACCTTTATCTCAAGGCCAGGGGCGTCTTCAGCAACCCACTACTGCGTGTCCTGCATGTCGCACCCGAGGGTCAGCTCGGACGGGTGCTCCGGCGAGCGGCAAGTACCTCTTACTTCGCTGTCGATCTTCGCCCTCGCCCGGGAGCTGTAATTATGGATGTCACTAGTCTCGAGTTCCCCTCTGCAACCTTCGACTTGATTGTCTGTAACCACGTGCTTGAGCACGTGCTAGAAGATCAAGTCGCCATGAAAGAGCTATACCGAGTTTTGAAGCCAGGTGGCTGGGCGATTCTCCAAGTCCCAATCGGGAGCGCACTAACCCAGACCAAAGAGCATCCGATCACACCTAGTCCCGAAGAGTGCGAGAGACTGTACGGGCAAGCGGACCACGTCCGGCTCTACGGCAGAGATTACCCGCACCGATTAGAACACGCAGGATTTACTGTTGAAGTTGTCAATCTTGAGAAAACCTTGGGACTATCAGTAGTGATCGATCACAGTCTCATTGCCGGCGAGGAACTGTTTGTTGCATGTAGGCCCGTCCTTGATCGCACATAAGCCTGGTTCCTGGCGCCGGAACCCGCCTCCGGAGACCGGTCGACTCACCCCGGAGCTGGGATACTATCTCGGATCGGTTTCACATTGCGTTTGCGGCAGATAGCGGAGTCTGATACAAACATGGTGTGCGCGTGGCTTGATTCAAGAACAACAGAGGCCGTCTCATTCGAACTCATAGGCAAAACCTAACAAGTTAAGACGCTATGATCGAGCCGTTGAACGAAGACGCGATCAAAACCTACCGGCCCGGCGAGGTTGTTTTCCCGATCCCCGTGTTGAAGAAAGAGGAAACGCCACAATTTCGTTTCGTGTATGAACGTTTTTGCAACCAACTCGCTCCGAGGCCCCGTGCCGCACCATCTCACAATCTGCACCTGTTTCACCGCGGGGCGCACCATCTGCGTTTCGCATCCAAACGGTCGGGAAGTTTCAGCGCATGAAATTCACTCGCGCCAATGACCGTTGTAGCACCGCGAGTACGGAGGTTAAACCGGTACCAGAGTTCCTCAAGGGCGTATGGTTCAATACGAATCCCGGCACGGGGGAGATTGCTAAAGTCGTGATCTTCGTGCGGAACGGGATCGCTTCGATTCGTGCCTTCGGGGCCGATGTTTCCGGATTTATTGAGTGGGAAGAGGCACCGGTAACACCTTACGTTGATCGTATCGGGTCACCAGTGGTCACCGGCTTTTTTGCCGAGTACGATTTTGGATTCATGAAGACGCGGCTGGCTGCCAACGCAAAATATGGCGTTCTGGTAGTTCAGAGCTACAACCAATTCAACGACGACAGTGGTCGACCGCCTTACTTCACGCGAGAATTTTTCAGTAGGGAGGTGATTCACCATCATCAGGCTCTGCCCCCTGAGGCGCACAGTGTAGCGCTTGGTGATCTCTTAGAAAAGACAAGCGACCTCGGCGGCGCAGTAGATCTCAACGACCATATAGGCCATTGGACCAACACTAACCCTGACACTTCGGGCATTCCGAACTTCGACTTCTACCGGCGCGAAAACAGCTTTTATATGCGCGCGTTCGGTGCAGGCTATCCTGAGTGCTGGGGCGAGGTTACAGTCACCCCATATGCCAACGACGTGGCAGGTACGCGCGGGATCGCTTTCCTTGCGCGATACGTTTTCGAGTTTGTGGAAATCACCTTGGCGGCGAATGAAAACAAGGGACTCATTATCATTGCGTCCTATCATCGGTTCAAGGATGCGAGCCCACGCTCGGACTATTTCAAACGCGAGTTCTTTTACAGGGATGATGCCGTACGGCGATGACTAGCTTCAGCGACAATCCGATCGTGGGGTCGACAGCATTGAGGGCGGATCGACGTAAACCTCTCAGGTTTCATTGGAGTTTGTCGCAGGTTGGTGCTCCGTTCCGCCGTGCGAGCCGGCCTGAGAAAATGTCAGGTATCCCGCCGGTTAAAGCCCAGTTGGAGCTTTGCCGTTTGGCCGATGAGTACGAAATCGACTCTCTGCTAATGGCCATAGGCTTTACCCGCCCGGACCCTATCGTCCTGGCGGCCGCCCTTGGTAGAAAGACGAGGCGGGTGAAGTTCATGATAGCCTGCCGCCCTGGCCTTATTTCGCCGACTTACTTCGTGCAGCAAATAAACACGCTTTCTCTGCTGCTCGAGGGGCGGGTGCACGTGAACATAGTCTGCGGGCATACCCCAAGAGAGCTTCAATACTATGGCGATTGGCTGCCAAGGGAAGGACGCCAAGGCAGAGTGGACGAGTTTCTTACGGTGTGTCAGGCTTTCTGGGCCGGGGAGGCGTCTGCGGTCAATTTTTCTGGCACCTACTTCCATATCGAAGGAGAGCGGCTGAATACGCCTTTTAGCGTTGGCGGGAGGCACAGGCCGGAGATCTATCTCGGCGGCAATTCTGACGAGAGCGCCATCCTTGCCATCCGCCACGCCGATTGCTTGTGGCGCTTTGCCGAACCGCCCGAGAGCCTGGCACCAGCCATTGCACCTGTGGTTCGGTCCGGCACTGAAGTGGGACTGCTCGTTTCCCTAATTGGCCGGCCCAACCACGACGAAGCGGTCCGCGCAGCCTGTGACTTGGCTGAGCGCCTTGGCGATGACGCCCGTGATGCGCAGCTCAATTTCGAGGCGCACACGGATGCGGCCGCTTTTCGTTCTACTTTCGCCCTGGCAAGAAGCTGCAAAACAGCCTGGGCGACGAGCACTCTCTGGACCGGCGCTGTGCCTTTGCTCGGCGCACCGGCGATCGCATTAGTCGGAGCCGCCGATGAAATTGCCGACGCACTGCTCGGATACAAAGCTATCGGAGTCACGCAATTTTTGTTCACGGGTTGGCCGGACGACCAGGAAATGACCTTCTTCAGCGAGAAGATCGCGCCTCTCGTTCGCGAGCGTGAACGGGCCGAAACGGACAATTGAAAAATTTGGCCATGATGCGACCACTCCGATTTCATTGGCGTCTCATCCAGGGCGGAGACGTGACCGAAGTGATCACGCAAGATCGTGTAGCTTCGAAGGCGGCACTGCCGGAAATCGCTGCCCAAACGGCCTTCTGCCGGGAGGCGGAGCAACTCGGCATCGATTCTGTGCTAGTAGATATCGGCGTAGGGAAACCGGACCCGATGGTGTTGGCAATGGTCCTCACCACCGCTACCGACCGACTCAAGTTCATGGTGGCTCATCGTCCCGGACTAATGTCTCCTACGCTTTTCGTGCAGCAGGTCAACACTTTCTCCATACTCTCGTCCGGTCGAATCACGCTAAACTTTGTCGCCGGGCATTCGCCGGCTGAGCAGCTATACTACGGCGACAATCTCCCGCACGACGCACGATATGAGCGCATGCGAGAATATCTGACGATCTGCCGACGCTTTTGGTCAGGCGAGACTACAGTGAACTTTGCTGGGCGGCACTATCGCATTGAAGCTGGCCGCGTGAGAACGCCATTCATAGCGCCCGGCCGCCAAACTCCGGAGGTTTATCTGGGCGGCGGCTCACGAAACGCTCGGGAAGTGGCATCCGAACTCGCAGACTGTTGGCTCCGCTTCGGTGACACGGTCGAGAATGTCGCCAAGGAGTCAGCGCCCGTCCTCGCTAATGGCGGCGAGGTCGGATTGCGGATAGCCTGCATTGCGAGGCCGACCCGTTCCCAAGCGCTCAACGTGGCACGGGCCCTCCTCGAGTCGTCCGAACTCCGCAGTCGGCGGGAAAGGGAAGCGGCTTTCGTCAGAGGCTCGGATTCGGAATCGATGCGCCACGTTTATGAATTGGGTCAATCCGAATGGCTCGACCGATGCCTTTGGGCAGGAGCCGTTCGTGCATTGGGGGCAACATCCATCTCACTTGTCGGGACGCCAGATGATGTGGCTGACGAGATTCTCAAATTCAAGCAAGCGGGAGTATCTCAGTTCATCCTTCACGGCTGGCCCAAGTGGGAGGAGATGAGAATCTTCTGCCGCGAGGTTTTGCCACTCTTGAAATCTTCCCATTAGCCCCGGGGTCGTATCGATTTCTATCCGCTATGCGAGGCCCTGCGCGCTTATTTACTTGTCGACCACTTCGAGGATTACCTGCTGACCGTCAAGCATCGGCACTAGCTGTCCATTTTCCAAGACATGTACATGGTAAATGCCCGCTTTCGGCGGCTCAAAAGCGATTGTGTAAACGCCCTCAACGGTTTCCCGGGCCGGTGTTCGTTCGTGCCAAAGCCCGGGAGCGAGGTAAGTCAGGATTACGATGTCATCGAGTTTAGTTTTTACCGATTTATCAACGGCGTCGCAGATCTTGAAGCTGAGCGACACTCGTTCTCCAGCCCTGATTAGCCGTTGTTCCACATACGGAAATGCAATCGTTTTACCTTCGTTCCGCTTCCGTTCGACCTCTGGATTAGGCAGTATCTGAAATTGGAAGCCTTTGACAACGCGCGGCGCATCAAGAAGAAAGATGGCTTCGTAAGTTCCTGGATCTGGAAGTCGAACAGCGGTTTCATAGACTCCTGGCAAAGAACGCTCCTTGAGACTACGATCAACGGCCAGAACCGCGCGCGGATTGTGGCCATAGTTGTCGAATTGTCCTACCGGCGCTGCCATCCCCTCCTTGTAAAAGTACACGGCCCGGTCTTTATCGTTTGCTACGAGCACAGCACCTCCTCCCGGCGCTTTCACGAGGCTGTCAGCCAGGCTGGACGCGACGCCGTCGCCCGGGCGGCTCTGACCTCCGGGAAAATCAACTACCGGCACAGGCTTACCTTCCACCCCAATCGCGTCTAGTGGGACCATCAGCACAGTCGCATCCTGGCGATGACGGATATAGGCGAGCCGATCCGAGAACGCAATCTGATAGGGCTCGTGCAGCATATCACCGATCTGCACAATGCGGTTTGACGATGAGTCGACTATAGAGAGGATGTTCCTTTTCGGATTGACTGCAAAACCGAACTGGCCGTTCGGCGGGAAGCGGATCTGTCCAAGACCCGGTTCTCCTTTTATCTTCGCGGTTACCTCTTGCCGTTTCCCATCCACCACGTAGATCTCTCCCGAGTTTTCGTCGGTCACAAAGACGGAATGCGCTTTCGAGCAGTAAGCCATCGACGCGGGCCGATTTCCCACGGGGATTTCTCGCGTCTTCTTCAACGAAGGGATATCGATGGCAGAGAGCGATCCGCTTCCCTGGTTCAGCACAAAGGCAAACCGGCTGTCGTCATCAAAAGCGATCTCGTAAGGTCCTTTTCCGGTAGGCATATGTGCCTCCGTCCGCAGGTCGTCGGTGTTTACGACCGTTACGCCCCGGTCGGGCGCCTCCATTCCGGAGCCGAGGTTGGCAATCCACAAATAATGTTGGTCCGGTTGCAAAGCGACACGAGACGGGCTTTGCCCGGTGACGATCGACGCCCTTACTGTCCATGAGATCGTGTCGACGACCGCAACCTCATTGCTGTCTGGCATTGAAACGTAGAGTGTCCTCTGATCGGCCGACAATATCCAATCATCTCCGCGAGTCTTAAGCGAAACCATAGCCAGGAGTTTCGATCCGCCAAAGCCGAACAGCGGATCGACAACCGATATAGTCCCATCTTCGTTGAGAGCGAGGACATAGTAGGCATTCAAGTCTATGTCCGGCTTGCTGAATAGGCCGCCTTCGAGAAATGACTTAGTTTTGGCGAGGATGCCGGCTTGCGTCATTGTCTCACCATCGGTGAGTCGTGCCACCCAGGCTGCCGGGTAAACACCCCGGACGGGCGCTCCTGTCGTTGCGTCTGATATCTTGAACCGGAAAACAACGTCGTCGTCCCCTAGCAAGGGCCCCGTCTGCGGTTGAGCTTCACCAACGCGCACAGCTTCGAACTTCACTACGATTCCTTCATGGTGCTCCTCCTCAGCGGCGTCTCGAACAGCGCCGTTGCCCGCACCGAAATCCGCGCCGGCGCCAGCTGAGGTTGCCTTTAAGCATATCAATGCGGCAAGAACACCGATCTGAATCCGAATCAAAGTCCAGCACTCCCAGTTTGGCGACACCGCTGCTACTCAGCCGGTCGTAGCGGTTTGACCCGGAGAATACCCCAGGCACCGCTTTTCCCGTTGGTGGTTTGGAGATAGTCGCAGAAAAGATAGTCTCCCGGAATGTTTTTGCGGCCACCGGCGCTGTCAATAAGGATGTTTAACGACTGATTTGGAGAAATGATCTGTGCGCCCAGGACCTGCGATTTCACGTTGTTACCCAATTCGAGTGAATCATTAACATAAGGTTCCTCCTGCCACGAGTGCCCGTGAATCTCAAAAGTCGGTGTCGAGGGCTTACCTCCTGGGAATACGACACGAAATCGGACACGTTCTCCCGCCGTGGCTTCGAAAACCGGCGTCTTAGGATCTCCGCCCGTCAATTCGTTCGAAAAAAGATTATAGGTTGGGGCGGGGCTTGGCGCCGGACTAGCGGTGGCGCCAAGTCGATAACCGAAGTCTTCAGATTTGTTGTTCAACGCAAAGTTGACATCACTAGGAGTGGGAGCAGGAGAGGCCTGGCTCTTTGGCGAATATGAGGCGTTTACGTCGTTCTGGTGGATCAACACAAACTCTCTGAACAGCAATTTTCCGTGGCCGTCCTTGATCGCGGCAGAGGCACCCAAATACTCCTGATTTGTCCAGGTCGATTCTTCAGGTTCCACGATCAACGCACCGACCAATCCGTTTGTATGCTGCTTCAAAGGATCCGGTGGGAGCAGATTGATGGCCCCCAACTCTCTCGGCCGGCCCAACGGAATGCCCAAAGAATTCCCGGCGTCATCCTTCTTGAGCTCAATATTTCCATTCTCGTCTGTCTGCAATTCGCCGGCATACCACCAGTATTCAAGTTGCTTCTCCTGTTGCGCGGCGCTGCCACTACTCCCCTTCAACGTCTGGACAGGATTGAATCCAATGTTAGCCCCATCCGATCTGGTAACATCGTAGGCCAGAAGTTGGGGATGGAGTCCCACTGTCGCGGAAGCCTGTCCGTAGGTCGCGGATATTTCATTCCGGAGCGTGATCTTTATCCAGTCGCCGGCCTTAACGCGCAAAATGAGCGGCTCGCCTGGATCCGTCTTCACACCTGACAAAACCTCATTTCTTACCTTAACTTCATCAACCGCAAAGACGATACCATTTTTGTTCTGAATAGGCCCGGCACCTTTGTAATTGCCATCGTTGTACGTGATTGAGCTTTGTTGGGCCCTGATTATGAACTCAAGGTCAGGGATATCTGGATATCTGAATGACGTTAGAGACCGTCCAGAGTCCGGAAAAGGTCTCGGGTTGGCTGCTTCCGGTAAGCGGTAGAGCGATGCGATTGGTGGTATATCCGGATTACTTGGATCATGTGGGATGGTTGGGGGGTCGTAGGATCTCATAATTCCCCACACACCATTTGACAACCCGGAGATGTCGCTGCTTGGAGCATAGAGATAGTCCGCGAAGGAATACGAGTTATTGGAATCCGCGTGAGGCGTCGTTGCGGGTGGCAGCCGGAAAATGAGTTCGAAGTGTTCAGAGAGGCCCAGTCCCTGGGCGTTGCGGTAACCGGAATTGGTGTACGATGGTTCGAAGAGCCATTTGACGCCATGAGCCATGAAAGAATGCGTGCTGACGTGAGCCCCCGCCAGGACTCGGATTTGCACCCGGTCGTTCTGGTACGCACGCAACAGTGGCGTATAAGGGTCATAGGTTGAGACCTTGCCGTCATTAACACCGATGCCTCCTTTGGCGACATCAACCGGGTTATACCATGTCCCGTTCACCTGCGCAGGATTCTTGGGTCGGTTGAAGAGGGGCGGTGGGGGCGATGGGGTTTGCCCGGCGGTTACGGGTGATGATGGCGGCACATCCTTATCCCACAGGTCATCGCGCACGATCGACGCGAACGAGTAAGAGAAATCCGAAGGGTCTCCTTCTCCGCCCCGTACCCGTCCTTGATTGTTCGGAGCAATTAGCGGTTCATTACGATAATTGAACGAGTACGTACCGCCTCCTTGGCTCACCAATTGTGGATTAAATTTGGCAATAGTTGGCGGTGGTTCAGGCTTGGTTGGTCGAGATAGAGGACCGACCGCGTTTGCATAGTCAATCCAGGTGTTCAGATGAGGAGTATAGACATTATACTTATCACTTTTAACTATATAAAAAGCGGGTGCGTCGCCGTTAGGCCCGTAAGCGTAGTTGTTCTTATCAATTACCCGCCATGGGCTCGTGTCACCCTCTATGACTGCCTGTTTTGACAAGGTTATGCCGTTCTTTGCGAAATCTGAGTACAGATCTGAGTTCGGATCCACCGGCCCAGACTTGAAATGTTGTTCCGGAATGTTAAATAATGACGGATTTCCGCTACGATTGTCAGGATTCGTGGGCTTCGCGGGATCCCAAATGGGACCGGCTTCCCCACGGCTGGGATTCGCGTACGCAAGTTGCAAATCCTGAAGCTCCACGGCGAATTCACGATAACTTTCCGCCGGATCGGGCATCCGGATGATTGCTTCCCATCCAGTCGGGCCACCATCACTCCGGTTGACTGTATCATAGTAGGGGCCGCCGGTTACAGGATCGATCCAGGTTGAATTAGCTGGCTCGACTAAAAGCCCTCCGTACAGCCCCGTCTGCTGATGGGTGGAAGGGCTGAAGTGGTCGTGGGTAAATACCGTGCGCACCGTACGGTCCTGTCCATCATTGTTTAGCAACGGGTCAGTCGAGAAGCGCATGATCGTCGTCATTGCTCCGTCCCAGTTTTGACCAGACGGAGGTTCGAGGTATGCATCCGATGGAGACTTGTCTGACTTTGGCACTGATTGGCCCTGAGTCATCTGCCATTGCATATAGCTCCCATCCCATTGAACCGGCTCCAACGCCTTAACCCTCGCCCAGTTTGACCAGTCGATACTTGCAACTTCGACGTTATCTTTATTAAAGGCGAATAGATCGTATTTCCTGGCCGACTGATTTTCTTGCGACGGCTTCTTATAGCTCCCCTCGGCCCACGGGCGCGTAATCGCAAAAATGCGGGCGCGCACCTCATCGGGACTAAACACGCCATCTTCGTAATTAAATCCGTTCGCGGCTCCATCAGATGACGTGACATCGAATTTTACGAGATGAATATGCTGGCCAATGATATCGGTTGGCGTTCGCACCTGGAAATCGTCCAATTGATAGTAATCCGGCACAAGGTTAGTGTGCCAAAACTCTACCGTTTCTCCGCCGTTTGCTCGAAAGAAAAAGGGCTGAGGCGGTCTCATATTGTCGATGGTCGGCTTAACGTCCTGCCACAACGTGATGAAGCGCTCCTGCGGATAGTGCCAACCTAGTTTATTAAAAACGACGTCTTTTTGAATCACCGCGGCCTTGTATTTACGGAGATCTCGAGCCGCGTTCCCGTTGTCATCCACGCCGGGGTCGGCATACGGCGCACCGTTAATCGGCGGCAACCCGTTGAGGACGAAGTTACCCCGACTGCCGTCCGGCTGGACGGTTTCGTGTGAGCGCGTCGCGTGAGCGTTCATCGCGGCTATTTCGATCGGGGTGCCGTCCTCCGGAAGAAGATAAGCCACTAACGCGCCAGCCGCAGCGTCGTCCACTTTCTGATTCAGGTGGTCGTCGTTTTTGTAGCGAATAAAATCCTTCGTGAAATCCCAATTTGTGTGGAATTCATGCACGGTCTGACCCCCAAGCACCTGATGACGGGGCAGGCCACCATCCAGATATTTTTTTTGTCCGTTTTTTGGATCTAGATCGGGCACGCCAGGCGTTTTTTCTTCCCAAGCCATCGCCATCGGTGGATGCGGGGGGCGGTGACCCGCTACGCCCGGAATGAAAAATGGATAGCCGGGATTCTTGATGACCGGCTTACCGCTGACGTCCGTAAACTCTTGGAGTACTCCATTTCTTTTCAGCTCGATCGGCTCGCCATTTTCGTCTCTCTTAACTGAAACCTTGCCCGAGCTACCCGTCTCTCTCTCGTAGATGTACTCCTTGCGAACTTGGACCATCCGACCGATGCTTTCAGCCAGATTCGGAACCCACTGTTTCAGATCATCAGGATTTTTTCCCGCCGGGTCTTTGATCTCGGGGATACTCGTTACTCGGACTCTGGCTGGAAAGGGCGCCATACCAAGCGCCGGTAGCGGGACAACCGCGGGAATAGGAGTGCCAGTTTGGATTTCGCTATCCGGAAGCGACCGCACCCAATACAGCTTCGGGGGATCTGGATTGCGAGGATCGGAGGCTTCCACTGCACCCGTTTTGGGGTCCAGCAACGTGCCCTCTTCAAAAACGTCGTGTACTCGCCAAAGCGCCCACATCCCTCTCGCAAAGTGCGGATAGAAGTGACAGTGGAAAATCGAGTCTCCGACCGTCTGATTCCGGTTGCCGCTACCGTTGTAGACCATATCGAGTGAAAATGCTGAGCCGGGAACTATGAGCTCACTATCGAGGTATTGTGAGTTATCCGAACTCGGTGAGCGCAGCCACTGATGCGCATGCAGATGATGCACATGCGGCGCTCCCGGCCCCGCGTTGTAGATCCGCATGATCACATGGTCACGCATGTAGCTGTGATAGACGTTGGACGGGTCGTCAGGATATACAACTTTGGTGGCTCTGCCTTTCTCGGGTTCAGCCTTTCCCGGTGTTCCGCCTGGCTTGGGGGTGTTAGCTGGGCGGTCCACCAGCATCGCCGGGTCGCCCACCGCCCAGGAACTCAGGAAAAACTCTTCGAACTTCAGATCCACTTCATCTCCGTTAATTCCTTCGGGTCCCACGCCGAGCCGGTTCGCCAGGATCTCAGTCGCAATGCCGGCGATCCCGTAGTTGATCGCGAAAAGGTCACTTCCATTCGCCAACACCGACGAGATAGGACCAGAATTTTCCTCCCGGAATGCCTGATTCATATTTCCTGGGAAATTGTGATACGCCAAAACAAATTCTCGGAAAGGTTGCTTGCGATCTGGGAGCGCAGGCACCTCGTAGAAGCTTGGACTGTTTTGGCTAAGAGAGAAACGCCCAGCTTGCGGTCCCGTAATGATTGCCGTCGGGTCGCTATGGAGGAGCTGCAGCTCCGTCTTCAGAAACGTGAGCCTCGGTTTGCCTTCGACGATGTCGCCCTGAATCAGAACGGAATCAGTCTGCTTCCCATTCACCTTCACTCCGGTGAGAAGCCAAATATAATCGAGGTTGGGGATTACTCCAGTGACATCAGAGACATAGCTCCGTTCCGGCGTCACCCTTCTAAGACCCGGAATTTCTTGCACACCCCACGCACTTAGCACTGGAATAAGATCTCTTGGGACGCTCCCCGAATCCAGTTCGTTAATCTCGTTCTTATATCTAAACTCAATCTGGTCATGACTTTCCCCTGGAGCTGCCGGCAATTGATAACATCGGTCGCCTTTTTTCACCTGGAGCCCGGCATTATCGGCTCGGGCTGGTAGTGCGGATTTTGCGACGGGATATAGCATTCGAAGGATTGGTGACCCGTTGGTCCGAGCAACCCCGGTTTCATCGGGGCAGCCGGTGTTGTAAGAGATTGAATAGTCAATGATCGGGTGTGCATCTTCGTTCAAGCCGTGCTCAGTATCGAACGGAGCCGAATACAAATACCCAGCCGGAACGACTTTCCCCACCTCCATATCCGGGCTTCTGGCCTCTTGCTCACTTGCAGTCAGAGACAGCTCTTTACAAGTGCCCGTTTCCGAGTCGAGCTCATAGAACAGATTTCGATTTTGCTCTTGCCTGGCAGGCTCCAGCGTAAGCAGCTTGCTTTCCACCTTCTTGATAACGACATTGACGTTCTTGAGAGCCTCTTTTCGCAGTCGGGTTTTGAATGTCGTAAGGACCCACTGGTCGGGCGAACCTGGTATCTGATCTGGCGAACGTGGCTTCTTGTGCAGCAACATGTTTGCGGGAAGGCGACAAGAATAGTACGTCGAATAGAACAAGTCCGTCCGTGTCACCTGGCTGCGATAATACTCTGCTAGAGGTGGTTCTACCACCACGCACCCGAAGAGCCCGTTGCTTATTTCAAGCAACTGATCCGGCTGAGCCGCACTGGAGATAATGAACGTTCCTTCGGCGGCTGCGAAATAGCGGTAAACTTTAATGCTACCCGGCGTGGCGAAACTAGTCACGTTTCTTCCCACGTATGAGCTGTCACTGCTCAAGGGAGGTGGAAGTGGATCATCTGGATTTTCATCCGGGCCACTCAGCAGATTCATTCCCATTATGTGAAAGCCGGCGTAGTCAGGGGACCTATTTTTCTGGTTTACGTTGGTAAGCAGGTTACAAAATCGAACCTCAAGAATGTCGCCCACATTCACGCGCAAGACGATAGGGCGAGGCCGTTTGTACTGCTTCAACATTACCCTCCCCACGTATTTCGACATGTCTTGCGCTCGGTCGAAACTCGGTAAAAAGCACAATTTGGGATCCTTGGGCATCACATCCGTCCTCAGGGCGAAGATCTGTCCAGTGGGCACTGAAGATCCAAGGCGGTTTACCATGAAAGGCTGATCCAAAGCCACGACTTCGGCCACGATGGTGCGGCCGCTGAACTTAGCTTTCTGATCGCCCTGAGCCGATGCGGAAGGGACTGAGAGCAGCAAGGCGGTCAAGACTAGTTGAGGAAAGTAAACAGTAGCGGGACGTTTAAGATGTGTCATACCGATTACACTTCATTGAGCATTGCGTAACTTTTCCTGAGACGGATCGGTGCCATTGCTCAAATTCATAGCACGCGAACCGTAAGCAGGCCCGGGGTTTGTTAGTACCTTCTCAGGGACATTCAGATGAGCCGGGCATGAAGCAAGTGCAAAGGATTACCTAAAAGCGACATCGACAATTCTGTGCATCGCGCGCGCGGCAGATCTCTGAAGCCGATTAGCGCACCGCGTGAGAACAAAAAGGCCAAGGATATACTACGCCGCAGAAATTGGATACAATGCTTGCCGCAGTCAACAGATGATGCAGCCCGAGGAAGCCAAATGACGGCAGATATGTTTTTTTATTGTACTTTCTAGTGAGACTGGTTTAAGTGGAAAACCATATATGAATCTTGCGATCATTGGATGCGGGGAGGTAGGATGCTCTTACGTTTCCGCTTTTCTCGAAACATCAAGACACTCCCTCATGCTTTGCGAACAACGCCCAAACTCCGCGGCGAGTTCGCTGAGCGTGCGTGCTGGCAAGCCGATCCACAAAGCTCCGGGTGCCTGGCTTCGTGATGCAGACCTGGTTTTTTCCTATGTGACAGGGAGCGTAGCACTCGATGTCAACCGCGCGGCTCTCACCCATATGAAGCCGGGTGCACTCCTGGCTGATTTTACAACCGCCGCTCCCGATCACAAGCGACAAGCTGCGGTAGAAGCTCATTCACATAACATTCAGTTTGTGGATGTCGTAATAATGGGCGCGATCGCTTTGACGGGATCGCGCACGCCGCTTCTTTGCGCGGGCGAAGGGGCCGACCGGATCAACGAGCTAATGACCGAGCTTGGCGCTCCTGTGCGCGTGCTTGAGAATGCCGCCGCCGGCGACGCAGCCTCCCTGAAGCTTTTGCGAACGATCTTTACCAAAGGTCTCGAAGCTCTCGCCGTCGAATGCCTGGTTGCCGCTGAACTGAAGGGTGTGCGGCAACAGCTCTACGAAGTGCTCTCTGACATCGACCGCACGCCATTAAAGGACTTTCTCGAGGCACTGATTCGCACGCATGTCGTCCACGCAGGCCGACGAATGCATGAGGTGGCGGAGGCTGAGGAGCAACTTCGCCTCGCTGGGCTCCCGGTCCAAGTCTTGCCCGGCGTCAGGGCATTGTTTGCCCAGACACTCGAGACTTTAGGTCGGCAACCGATTCTCGATCCCGCGCCGTCATCCGAGTTCGCACTCAATTGGCTGCTGCGAACCCGCCTGACGAAGTCCGTCGCCGACTGCTCCGAACCCAAAAAAAGGACTCCTACAAATGACTGAAACGCTGATGAGAGGAATCTTTGCGCCGGTTGTGACCGCGTTCCATCAGAGTCGCGAGATCGACTCCGATCGATCGATTGCTCACTGCCGTTGGCTGCTGGACCATGGTTGCGATGGGCTGGTGGTTTTTGGAACCACCTCCGAAGCAAACTCGCTTTCGCTTCTGGAACGAAAGCGCCTCCTGGAGGCGATCGTCGGTTCGGGAATCAGTCCCGCCCAGTTGTTGGTGGGAAATGGAGCTTGCGCGCTTCCGGATGCGGTCGACCTGGCTACCCACGCCTTGCAGATCGGCTGCGGCGGCGTGCTTATGTTGCCGCCGTTTTACTATAAGGCGGTTTCCGTCGATGGGCTTTTCGCTTTCTTCGCTGAGTTCATCGATCGCGTCGCCGATCCACGGTTGCGCGTCTACCTCTACCATATTCCACCAGTTGCCCAGGTCGGAATTCCGTTGACTCTGATCGAGAAGTTAAGCGCTCGGTATGGCAGGTTAGTCGCCGGCATTAAGGATAGCTCCGGTGACTGGGAAAACACGCGCCGATTGCTGACAGAATTCACCGAAATTCAGGTTTTTCCCGGTAGCGAAGCCTTTCTCTTACCGGCGCTCCGCCTCGGGGCAGCAGGTTGCATCTCCGGAACGGCGAATGTGGGTGCCGAAACCATGCAGCAGCTTTACCAGAACTGGCAGACCGCTAAGGCGGAAGAAATACAGTCCAAGCTGAATCGCGTGCGCGAAATCTTTCAGCGCTATCCGATAATCGGCGCCGTTAAGGCCGTTCTGGCCGCTGCGAATGATGACGATAGCTGGCGCTACGTTCGGCCGCCGCTTTCGCCGTTATCGGACCCGGATTCAAAAGTTCTCATGCGCGAACTTGAAGGGCTGGAGTTCCAGCTGCCCAAGTTCTAGGCCGGAAGTTACCAAGATGAGCAGACCGGGCGAGCATGTTTATCTGACCTTACGGCGGCGTATCATGTCGGGTCATTACTCGCCCGGTGCTCAATTGAAAGAAGAAGGTCTCGCGAGCGAATTGGAGGTCAGTCGCACGCCGGTCCGAGCGGCCCTGCAACGACTGATTGGTGATGGGCTGGTCATCGGCCACAGCAATCGCGGCGCTTTTGTGGCGGAATGGACCACGCAGGACATTGGCGAGATCTATGAGCTTCGCTCCTTGCTCGAGGGCCACGCGGCCGCTCTAGCCGCAGAACGGAGGACGCTCCAACAGGTGGCGGAAATGGGCGAACTAACGGATCGGATGGAGGACCTCTATCGTCATAAGCCGCGTGAGTATCTTGCTGAAATTCAGAACGTGAATCAGCGATTTCATTTATTGATACTTGACGCGTCCGGTTCGCCTAGATTGAAGACGATGGCCCGCAACTTGGTTGATACGCCGATCATCATCGGCTCGTTTTACTTTTATGCGGACGACGACCTGGAACGCAGTGTTCAACATCATCGCGACCTCGTTCACGCGATCGACGCCCAGAATCGAGAATTGGCAAAACAGATAATGAGCGTGCACCTCGGGTTTTCGCATCAGCTCTTTATGCGCCATCGTCAGCAAAACAATGGTGAGGATCCAAAGAAGCGCGCAGGCGATAACTCGTAAACCTGCATAGCTACCACGTCTTCAGAGAGAATTGGGAGCGATGCAGGCTAAGTGTTGGGGGGAATGGCCCTGGTTCGCGTTCCCTGACCCGCCATATCGGCGCGGATCGTTCGTCCTCGTCGATAGGCGGGCCGGTAAAACAAGCCATCAGAACATCGTGTTGTCGTTTGCCATCTTCTCCGGCACGGGCTGCCGGGTATCCCAGTGTTCGA
>Ga0213872_10000563_pt1 | contig 28670 bp, 22 predicted proteins | sample VelepicomBERX_R2_FD_160071 | JGI IMG/M metagenome (GOLD analysis project Ga0213872, IMG submission 160071) | Rhizosphere microbial communities from Vellozia epidendroides in rupestrian grasslands, the National Park of Serra do Cipo, Brazil - RX_R2 | ecosystem: Host-associated > Plants > Roots >...
CCGTCGACCGGGCGGCCGCCGACGAAGCCATAGACGGCGGGGATCGACTGCACGCGCATCTGCGCGGCGAGTTCCTGATTCTTGTCGACGTCGATCTTGACCAGGCGCACGGCGCCCTTGGCTTCCTTGACCAGGCGCTCGAGCATCGGGCCGAGCGTCTTGCAGGGGCCACACCAGGGCGCCCAGAAATCGACGATCACCGGGACGGTGGCCGAGGCTTCGAGGACGTCCTCGACGAAGGTTTCGATCGAGCCGTCCTTGATCAGGTCGCCGGCGACGGCTGCGGCCGGGCTGGCCGGCTGGCTGCCATTGAGCAGAAAATCCATCTTCTCTTCCTGTTATATAAGGCTGCCATCCGCCCTTGGCAGCCAAGCCGAAACATAGATGGCTCGTAAGGCGGGGAGAGGCAAGTGATAAGGTCAAAATGCGCTCTCTGAAAAAAAGTGAAAATTTCCGCTTGCAAAGGTCCGAGCGCTGGGTATTATCCCGGCCTCACGACGACGGGCGGGCGTAGCTCAGGGGTAGAGCACAACCTTGCCAAGGTTGGGGTCGAGGGTTCGAATCCCTTCGCCCGCTCCAAATCGTGAAACCAAAAAGCCGCAGGAAACTGCGGCTTTTTTGCTGTCTGGGGTCCCCGGTCAATCCGCCAGCGCGATCCGCACGCGATCGCGCAGCGCCGGCAGAACCTCCGTCTCGAACCACGGATTGCGGCGCATCCACCCTGTGCTGCGCCAGCTCGGATGCGGCAGGGGGAACAGCGTCGGTCCATAGGCCGCGAAATCGCGCACCGTTTCCGTCATCGTCGCCTTGGCGGTCTTGCGCAGATAATAGTCCTGCGCATGGCTCCCGACGAGCAGCGTCAGCCGGATGCCGGGTAGCAATGCCAGCACGCGCGCATGCCACAAGGGGGCACATTCGGGCCTCGGCGGCAGATCTGCGCCGTTGGCGGCGCCGGGATAGCAAAAGCCCATCGGCATGAGGGCGACCTTGGCGGAGTCGTAAAAGGTGGTGCCGGCAAGCCCGCTCCACTCGCGCAGGCGATCGCCGCTCTGATCGTTCCAGGGCACGCCGCTCTCATGAACCTTGGAACCCGGCGCCTGGCCGATGATCATGATCCGCGCCGCCGCCCCGATCTGCACGACGGGCCGCGGCGGATGGGGAAGATGCGCGGCGCAGACTGTGCATTGGCGGATTTCGGTGCTGAGTTCCTCGATTGCATCCATCACGCGATTCTCCTTTAGCCCGGCGCTTTACAAGTGGCGGCGCCTCCCGCACCCTTTCGCCACCATGTCGAACAGCGCCATCTACTTCCATCCCGACGGCTATGTCACCAATCGTGCCGACCTCAAGGGCCGCCACGTCGCCGGTGAATCCTTCCTGACCGGCTTTTTGCGCCATGCCGGCTCCGCCGAACTGGTCTGCTGCGCCGAGGACGAGGAGTTGTCCGCCGGCTTTTGCGAGCTGGCCCGGCGCCATGCGCCCGGCAAGCCGATCCGGCTGGTCACCCAGGACACGCTCGAGCAGCTGGCCGAGCCGGGCTGCCTGTTCATCCCCGGCGCCAATATCGAGCAATTCGCCTGGACCCGCCGCCGGGTCGGCCAGCGCACCTATTCCCTGTGCGGCGTCACCCACACCACGGCGGAAAACCCGCCTTTGTGCGGCGGGCTGCTGACCGGCCCGATCCAGCCCTGGGACGCGGTGATCTGCGCCAGCGAGTCGGCGCGCTCCAGCGTCGAGGCGGTTCTGCTGCCCTATGCCGACTATCTGCAGCACCGCCTGGGCGCGACCAGGCTGCCGATGCCCCGGTTGCCGGTGATTCCGCTCGGCATCGACACGGCCTATTTCCGCCCCGTGTCCGGCGCGCGCGAAGAAGAACGCGCAAAGCTCGGCATCGGCCCCGACGACATCGCGGTGCTGTTCGTCGGCCGGCTCAGCTTCCATGCCAAGGCCCATCCGATCCCGATGTATATGGCGCTGCAGAAGGCGGCCCAGAAGATGGCGCAAAACACCGGGCGGCGCCTGCATCTGATCCAGGCCGGCTGGTTCGGCCATGAGAACGTCGCGCTCGGATTCGCCGAAGGCGCCAAGCGCTACTGCCCCGACGTCAATGTCCTGTTCGTCGACGGGCGGCCTACCGAGACCCGCCAGCGGATCTGGGCGGCGGGCGACATCTTCACCTCGCTGGTCGACAATGTTCAGGAGACCTTCGGCCTGACCCCGGTGGAGGCGATGGCCGCCGGCATGCCCTGCGTGATCTCGGATTGGAACGGCTATCGCGAGACGGTGCGCGACGGGATCGACGGTTTCCGCATTCCCACCCTGATGCCGCCGGTAGGGACCGGGTGGGACCTGGCCGACCTCTATGCGCGCGGCCGCGAGGATTATGATTTTTATATCGGCCGCACCGTGCATATGGTCGCGGTCGATATCGACGCCGCCGCCGAGGCCTATGCGCGGCTGGCCGAGGATGACGGCCTGCGCCGCTCGATGGGGGCGGCGGCAGGGAAGCGGGCGGCGGAATTCGACTGGGCGTCGATCATTCCGCGCTATCAGGAGGTCTGGGCCGAACTGGCCGAGCTGCGCGCCCGGGAAGCCGAGATCGCGCCCTGGCCGGGACATCAAGCGATGCCGCCGCAATCGCATCCCTTGTGGCCGGACCCGATGGCGATGTTCGCCGCCTATCCCACCAATCAGTTGACCGGTACGTCGCGGCTGGTCCGAACGCTGGAGGCTTCGTCGCAAATGCTGGCGGATCTCGAGGTCGACAGCCTGAATTCGCTGGCCGACATCGTGATTTCGCCGCGCCGGGATCTCGAACTCGCCTTGCAGCTTTTCGCTCCGCCGGTCGGGGCGAACGTGGATGCGCTGCTGGCGCAGCTGCCGGCCGAGCGCCGGCTGCGGATGCTGCGCAGCCTGGTCTATCTGGTGAAGTTCGGGCTGCTGCGGGTTGTGCCTTAGGAATATGGGCGACGTCTTCACCTGGATCGACTCGCCCGTCGGCGGCCTCAAGCTGGTGGCCCGCGGCGACGGGCTGGCCGCCATCCTGTGGGAAGCCGACAATCCGCGCCGGGTTCCGCTGGGAGCCCTGGCCGAGGATCCGGCTCATCCGGTGCTGGTGGAGGCGGCGCGCCAGCTCGGCGAGTATTTCCAGGGACGGCGGAAGCAATTCCAGATGAAGCTGGCTTTCGCCGGCACGGCGTTCCAGCAACAGGTCTGGCAGGCGCTGTTGACCATTCCCTATGGCGAGACCCGCAGCTATGGCGAGCTGGCGCGGCAGATCGGCGCTCCTGCTGCGGTGCGCGCCGTCGGCGCCGCCAACGGCCGCAACCCGATCTCGATCATGGCGCCCTGCCATCGGGTGATCGGCGGCAATGGCGCGCTGACCGGGTTCGCCGGCGGGTTGGAGGCCAAGCGCCGATTATTGGCGCTGGAACGCGGAGAACTGCCGCTCTTTTAATGCGGCGCGAACAGCTGCTGCAGCTTGCCGTAATCCAGCCCGCCCGACGCCAGCGGTTCCGAGCTGCCATCGCGCAGGAAGTCGCGCGCCAGCCGCTCCGCTTCGGCCCAGACGCGCTGGGCGATGCCGGATCCGGCGCTGACGCGCTTGACCCCCAGCGCGCCCAGTTCGGCGGCGGGAGCCAGTTCCGGCCAGGCCAGCAGATTGACCGGCAGGCCGGCGCCGTCCACCACCGGCTTGATGCCGTCCTTGGCGATCAGGCCCGGCACGAACAGGCCATCGGCCCCGGCCGCCTTATAGATTTTGGCGCGGGCCAGGGTTTCCTCGACGCGCTGGGCCTCGGGCACCAGGCCCCTGAGATAGACGTCGGTGCGGGCATTGACGAACAGATCGACGCCTTTCGACGAGGCAACCGCCTTGACCCGCTCGATCTTGGCGGCTAGCAGCGACGGGGCGCCGCTGCCATCCTCGATATTGATGCCGACGGCGCCCGCATCGAGGATCCGTTTGATGTTTTCCCCGACCGTGGCGAGATCGTCGGAATAGCCTGCCTCGAAATCGACGGAGAGGGGGATGCGGATAAGCCGGGCGATGGCGGCGGTCATCTCGACCAGGTGCGCGATCGGCAGCAGATTGCCGTCCGGATAACCGAGCGCCCAATCGATGCCGGCGCTGGTGGTGGCGATGGCGGAGGCGCCCAGCGACTCGATCAGCCGGGCGCTGCCGGCGTCCCAGGCATTGGCGAGAATCAAGGGCTTGGCGGCGTGGTGAAGCGCATGGAAAGTCTTGGCAAGATCGGTCATTGCGGGTCTCCTTGGGGGGCATGATGGACCGGCCGTTGGCGGCGGTCCATAACCTGGGAGGTCATGGTGTCGGTTACCTCGGAGCAGATCGCGGCGCTTCGCCTGGAGTTGGCCGCGCTCGATCCGGCTTTGGCGATAGCGCATGCGGCGGCGCCCGTTTTTCCCTGGCGCTCGAAACCGGGCGGCTATCCCGGCCTGGTGCGCATGATCCTGGAACAGCAGGTGTCGATCGCCTCGGCCACCGCCGTGTGGACCAGGCTCGAAGCCGGTCTGGGCCGGGTCGGGCCCGAGGAAGTGCTGGCCGTGTCGCCCGAAACTCTGCGCGGCTTCGGCCTGTCGGGGCAGAAGGTGCGCTATGTGCGGGCGCTGGCCGAGGCCGGCATCGATTTCGCGGCGCTGGGCGAGCTCGACGACGCGACGGCGACGGCCCGGCTGACCGCGGTGACCGGGATCGGGCGCTGGACCGCCGAGGTCTATCTGATGATCTGCGAGGGACGGACGGACTTCTTTCCGGCCGGCGACGTAGCCTTGCAGGAAGCCCTGCGCGCGGCGGAAGGCTGGACGGAACGGCCCAAGGAAAAAGCGCTCTATCGGCGGGCCGAGGCCTGGCGGCCGCATCGCGGCGTTGCCGCCCATCTGCTCTGGGCCTATTACGCGCATTTGAAGAAGGCAGAGCGATTTCCCTGAAATCGCTCTGCCCTGTTCAGGTCAGCGGCGGCCGGCTTCGTAAAGGAACCAGACGCGGCGTTCGGCTTCGTCGACCCAATTCTCGATCAGGCTGGCGGTGGCGATGTCGCCATGCTCGTCGCACAAATCGTGGACGGTGCGCATGCGGTTGGCCAATGCGATGTTTTCCTCGCGCAGTTCGGCCAGCATGTCGTCGGGGGTGACGAAATCGGCGTCATTGTCGGCCACGCGGGTCAGCTTGGCGATCTGGCCGACCGAGCGGATGGTGGTGCCGCCGATCTTGCGCACGCGCTCGGCGATGTCGTCGCCGGCGGCGAAGATCTGGTCGGCCTGCTCGTCGAGCAGCAGGTGATAGTCGCGGAAATGCGGCCCCGACACATGCCAGTGGAAATTCTTGGTTTTGAAGTAGAGAGCGAAAAAGTCCGCAAGCAGCTCATTGAGGGCGCCGGACAGGTCCTTGATGGCGTTCTCGCCGAAACCCGACGGGGTCTTCAGCGGAGCTTTGCGCTTCTCCTTGCTCGATTCCTTACCGGCCATGATGGATGTCTCCTTGGGGCTGTTGGGGGAGGAACAGGGTCACGAGACTATTTCAGCCTCGCTGGCCCAGCAAGTCCCCATGCTGCTTGGACTTAAGATAAAAATAAGGCAAATCAAGAGGTAAACGGGCCTTTCGCCCGCTGTTCCAACCAAAGGAGCGCAGGATCGTTCCAATTTCGCCCGGTCTAATTGACCCAGGGCGGCGGTTCGTTGACGCCCAGCCAATAGCGGGCGACCTGCTCGATGGTCTCGGCGAACTCGGCGGCGTCGGCCGATTTCACGATATAGGAATTGGCGCCCAGGCGATAAGCGTCGGCGTGGCCGGTTCGGCTGGCGGCGCCCGTTACCACCACCACCGGCAGCCAGCGGGTGCGCGGTTCGGCCCGCAATTTTTCCAACACCGAGGCGCCGCCCTGGCCGGGCAGGTTCCAGTCGAGCAGGACCAGATCGGGCGGCGGCCGGCGCTGGCCGGTGGAATCGAAGTGCGACAGCAGCTCGAAGGCCTCCTCGCCGGTACGCGCGACAGCGGCCAGGCTGGGCGGATAAGCGCGGTCCAGCGCCCTCAGGATCAGCGCGGCGTCGGAGGCTTCGTCCTCGATCACCAAAACCCGCTTTTCGGTCATGGTTTGGCCTCCAAAGTGAAGAAGAAGGCGGCGCCCGCCGCGATTTTGCCCTCGGCCCAGATCCGTCCGCCATGGCGCCGCACGACCCGCAGCACCGTGGCGAGCCCGATGCCTGTGCCCTCGAAATCGCGCGACGGGTGCAGCCGCGTGAAGACATTGAACAGCTTGCCGGCCTGAGCCATGTCGAAGCCCGCGCCATTGTCGCGCACCACGAACACCTTCTGCCGGTCGATGACCTCCAGGCCGAGCGATATGCGCGCATGCTCGGTCTTGCGGGTGAACTTCCACGCATTGCCCAGCAGGTTCGCCAGCGCCACCTCCAGCAGCGCGGGATCACCCGATGCCCACAGGGCGTCGGCGATGTCCACCTCGACCCGGCGGTCGGGATCGGCCAGGCGCAGCCGGCCGATCACCGCGCCGGCGATGGCCGACAGATCGACCTCGCGGCGGGTGAACTCGCCGCGGGTCACCCGCGACAAGGCCAGCAGATCGTCGATCAGCCGACTCATATGGGCGGCGGAGTCCCGGATGCGGTCGAGAAATTCGCGGCCCGGCGCGTCGATCAGATCGGCATAATCCTCGATCAGCGCCAGGCTGAAACCGTCGATGCTGCGGAGCGGCGCGCGCAGATCGTGCGCCACCGAATAGCTGAAGGCTTCCAGCTCCTGGTTCTTGAGTTCGAGTTCGGTGGCCATCGCCGCCTTGGCCTCGGCGGTTTCGCGCGCGGCGCGCTCCTCGGCCGCCTCGATCTCGCGGCGCAGCAGCTCCTCGCGGATATGGCGGGTTTTTTCCTGCTGCTGCTTGCGGCGGATCTGCGCCATGACGCGGGCGCGCAACGTGTCGGGATCGCCGGCTTTCGCCAGATAATCGTCGGCGCCCGCACTCAGGGCCTCGATCATCGACTGGCGGTCTTCGACGGCGGTCAGCATCATCACCGGTATGTCGCGCAAGCCCGGCGCCGCCTTGATGCGCCGGCAGGTCTCGATGCCGTCGATGCCGGGCATCACCAGATCCAGCAGCACGCAATCGACCGGCTGCACCGACAGCAGCAGCAGCGCCTCGGCTCCGGAATGGGCGAGCTGCACCTCATATCCGGCGCCGCTGAGAATCTCGCCCAGCTCGTTGAGATGGGTCGGGCTGTCGTCGACGGCGAGGATGCGCTTGGGCGCGAGCAAAGGATCGGTCTCGGACTTGGGCTCCGGCTCGGCGGCCTTGCGCAGCACGGCGCGGACGCGGGCGAGAATCACCTCGCGGCCCTCATCCTTGCTGACGAAATCGTCGGCACCGGCGTCGAACGCCTGCAATTCCGCGCTGGTGCTCCTGTCCGAACCGGTCAGCAGCAGGCACGGAATGTCGCGGAGCGCCGCGTCGAGGCGGATGCGGCGGATCACCGTGGCGCCGTCGATCCCCGGCAGATGGCCGTCGCAGATCACCGCCGCCGGCCGCGCGTCGGCGGCCAGGCGCAACCCTTCCTCGCCGCTGACGGCGGGCAGCACTTCATAGCCGGCCTCTTCCAGCATGTCCTGCAGCGCGTTGCGGAAGGTCGGGCTGTCGTCGATGACCAGGATGGTGTCGCCGCGCTGGCGCGATGGGCCGGCGAAGCGGCGCATATGGTCGCGGGCCCGGCCGATCAGATAGGCGGCGTCATAGGGCTTGCCGACATAATCGTCGGCGCCGGCCTTGAGGCCGCGCACGCGATGGCGCACCTCGGCCTCGCTGGACAGCATGATCACCGCCATGCCGGCGGTCCTCGGCGTTTCGCGGATCAGCGTCAAAAGGTCGATCCCGTCATCGTCGGGCAGCAGCACGTCCAGAACGGCCAGGCGGAAATCGCCGGTGGCCAGGGCCTGGCGCGCCGAGGCGCCGTCGGCGCAGGCCAGGCAGGAAAAGCCGGCCTCCTCGAGAAGCTCGGTCAAGGCCATGCGGACGGTCAAGCTGTCGTCGACGATCAGGATCTGGGCGGTCATCGTCGCTGTCCCATCGGCGAGGCGGGCACCCGGCCGAGGAACGGGCCGATCTCGGACAGCGGCAGGATATGGGTGGCGGCGCCCAGCAGGGCCGCTTCGCGCGGCATGCCGTAGATCACCGAGCTGGCTTCGTCCTGAGCTACCGTCAACCCGCCGGCCTGGCGGATCTTCAGGAGGCCGGCGGCGCCGTCGCGCCCCATGCCGGTCAGCAGGGCGGCGCAGGCGGCGGAACCGTAATCGCGGGCGATCGACTCGAACAGCACGTCGACCGAGGGGCGGCAGGAATGGCGTTCCGCCTCGAGGCTCAGGCGCAGGCGTCCGTCGCGCACGCCCAAATGCTGGCCGGGCGGCGCCATCACCACCTTGCCGGCGGCGGCCGCGACCAGGTCGCCCTCCTTGGCATAGGACACCCGGCGCCCGGTCTGGCTGTCCAGCCAGTCGGCGAAGGCGCTGCCGAACGGCTCGGAAATATGCAGCACGAACAGGATCGGCAGCGAGAAACTGTCCGGCAGGCCGTTCAGCACGTCGAGGATGGCGCCGGGTCCGCCGGTCGAGGCGCCGATTGCGGCCACCGAATATTTCTGCTCGGTGGGTGTCAGACCGGGCGTTAGGCCCTGCGGGATGGCGCTCAGCCGGCCGCGCGGATGGGTGATGACGCGAATGCGCGAGACCAGCTTCAGGGTGGCCAGATAGCTTTTCTCCCAGGCCCGCTCGGCTTCCTCGTCATCGGCGCCGACATATTTCTCCACCACGTCGACCGCGCCGGCGGCGAGCGCATCATAGGTTCGGTACAGCTCGCCGCGGTTGATCGAGGCCGACACCACCACGATCGGGGTGGGGAAATGCGCCATGATGTATTCGGTGGCGGCCAGCCCCGTCATCAGCGGCATCATCATGTCCATCGACACCACGTCGGGACGCAGGCGGCGGCAGAGTTCGATCGCTTCCTTGCCGTCGGCGGCCTCGCCGACCAGGTCCAGTTCGGGATCGGACTGGATGAGTTCGACCAGCCGCTTGCGCACGGTCAGCGAATCCTCGGCGATGACGACTTTGATGCGAGACATTACCTACTCCGTCAGGCGCCGGATCATGGCGAGCAATTCGCCCTGGTCGAACGCGCTTTTGATCATATAGCCCTGGGCGCCGACCTCGCGACCGCGCTCCAAATCCTCGGGGGCGGCGCGCGACGTGACCAGGATGGCCGGTATCCGATACAGAACCGGATCCGAGCGAATCCGTTCGATATAGCCGAAACCATCCATGCCCGGCATTTCGACGTCGACCAGGAACAGCCCGTAATCGCGGGCCTTGGCCATTTCCAGGCCGATCTCGGCCGATCCGGCCACGTCGACGCGATATCCGGCCGATTCCAGGATGCTCCGCTGCAGCATCTGGGTGGTCAGGCTGTCATCGATCACCAGGATCGCCGGCAGGGGCTTTTCGACGGCCGCCGATCTGCCGACCGAGCGCGCGATGGCCGCCACCAGCCGGTCGGGATCGAGCATCAGGCGGGGATTGCCCTCGGCGTCGAGCGAGGCGCCGGCGACGATGTCGTCCGCCGGGGCGTCCTCGGGCAAGGGGTGGACGACCAGGCGGGTGGAGCCCAGCAGGCGGTCGATGCCGATGACGGCCAGCCCGTCATGGCCGGCCACCACCACGGCGGTCCAGCGCATGTCGGCGGGCGGGCGGGGTGCCGCGATCAGTTCGGCCAGCGGCAGGAAGGGCAGGGCGGCCTCTTCGTAGCGCACCGCCAGCCCGGCGCCGGTGTCGGCGAAATCCTCGGGCGCCAGGCGCAGGCAGCGGCGCACCGAATCGAGCGGCAGCCCCGACACCAAGCCGGAACTCTCGACCAGCAGCATGTCGACGGCCGACAGCGAGGACGGCACGGTCAGCTCGAAAATAGTGCCGTGTCCCGGATCGGAGCGGATGTCGAGCCCGCCCCCCAGGCGTTGAACCACGTCGCGCACCACATCCATGCCGACGCCGCGACCGGCTGCTTGCGTTACCTGGTCCGAGGTGCTGATGCCGCCTTTCAACAGAAGCTGCACGGCCTCTTCGTCGGTGGCGGTCGGGGCGCGCGCGGCACGGCGGATGGCGTCGAGATCGAGGCCGCGTCCATCGTCCGAGCACTCGAACAGGATGCGCCGGCCGCGTCGCGCCACCCGCAGCCTGACCCGGCCCTCCTCGGGTTTTCCTTGGGCGCGCCGCATCTCGGGCGGCTCGATGCCATGCGCCACGGCGTTGCGCACCATCTGCACCAAGGCGTGTTGCACCGCTTCGATCACCGGCGCGTCGAGGCGGATCTCGCCGCCCTCGCCGGCGAACTCGGCCAAGCGGCCCAGGGCGCGCGCGCCGTCGCGTACGGCGCGTTCGAGGCTGGTGAACAGGCTGTTGGCGGCGATCAGCCGCATCTGCTCGGCATTGTCGCGCAGCTGGCCGATTTCGCGGTCCATCTGGCCCAGGGTCTGGTCGAGCACGCGATCGGCGCCCGACAATTTGCGGCGCAGTTCCTCGGCGAGGGCGAAAAGCTGTTTCTGCGCTCCGCTCAGCGCGGTGCCGGGCCGCGGGCTGAGTTGAGCCAGCAGCAGGTCGGCGAGATGGCGCCCCTGTTCCAGATCGGCGGTGGCGGCGCGCAAGCCGGCCAGCAGCGTATGGGTTTCGGCCAGCCCGTCGAGCAGGGTGTCGACCTCGGTCAGCTCGGCGCGCACGCTGAGCGCCGGTTCGTCGGGGACTACCACCGGCGCCTGGGGTGCGGCGGCGGAGGGTTGAGCTGTCTCCTCGGGCGGCGGCGCGAGATCCTTCAGGCGGGCCTCGGCGCGGTCGAGTTCGGCCAACACGCGGTCGATGTCGGCGCGCGGCAGCGGCTCGTCCTTCTCGCGCCAGGGCACCAGCACTTCCTCGATGGCGTGCGCGCTCTCGGCGATGCCGTTCTCCTTGACGACCCGCGCGGCCCCTTTCAGCGTGTGGGCGACGCGCAGCAGCCGAGCCACCTGCGCCCGCCCGCCGGTCTTTTCCAGGCCGAGGATGCCTTGCGCGAACTGGTCGAGCAGGTCGCGCGCCTCGATACGGAAATATTTATAAGGATCGCGGGGCGGCATCGATTGCTACTCGGCAACCCCGGGGCGGATGAGGCGCAACAGATTGCGCGCCAGCGACGAGAGCTGCGACGCCGTCTTCAAGGTCTCCGACGCGCTGGTCTCGGTTTCGCGCGCGGTCTGGGTGACGTCGGCGATGGCGACGGTCACCTGGTCGACGGCGCTGGTCTGCTGCTTGGTAGACAGGCCGATCTCGCGCGCGGCCTCGGTGGTCGAACCGACCAGCGAGGCGATCTGGCGGAAGGCGGCGGACAAATCGAGGAACTGGCGCGAACCGGCTTCAACCGCCTTCGACCCGGTCTCGGTGGCCATCACCGTGGTGTTGACGGCGCTGCGCACCTCCTCGATCAGGGTGCGGATCTCCTTGGCCGAGTCGCCGACGCGATCTGCAAGTTTTCTGATCTCATCGGCCACCACGCCGAAGCGCTTGCCGTTCTCGCCGGCGCCGGCCGCCTCGATGGTGGCGTTGATGGCCAGAATGTTGGTCTGCTCGGCCAGCTCCTGCACGATGTCGAGCACCGCGCCGATTTCCTGCGACTTCTTGCCCAGCTCCAGCATGTGGGTGACGATCTGGTCCATCTGCCGGCGGATGCCACCAATGGAATCGTTGGTCTGGTCGACCATCCCCTGGCCGCCGCGCGCCGCCTGGACGGTCTGCTCGGCCGATCCGGCGACGCGCTGGGCGCTGTCCGCGATCTGGCGCGAGCTGGCCAGCAGCTCGTTGATCGTTGTGCTGATCTCGTTCATCGCGGTCGATTGCTCGGTCGCGCTCTGCGCCTGTTGATTGGCCGAGGCCTGCAATTCGGCGGTCGAGCTCTCGACATGGGTGACCGCCGAGCCGATCTGGCTGCCCAGCGAGCCGGTGATCAGCGCGCCGATGGCGGCGGTGGCGGCCAGCCCGGCCAGCCCGCCCCAGATGATGACGCCGATGGTGAAGGTGGTAGCGTTGCGGCTTTCCAGCGCGCGGGTGCGCAACAGCTCGGCTTCTTCGTGGTCGATGTCGGCGATCAGGTTGCGGATCTTTTCCATGGTGGAGACGCTGCCATTCTGCTGCAACAGCTTGGCGGCCGCGTCCATGCCAGAACTCCGCCGCAGGTCGATGGCCTGGCGCAGATCCGTCAGGCGCTGGTCGATCAGCAGCTGCAGCTGGTTAAGGCGCTCCTGCTGGCGCGGATTGTCCGCGGTCAGCCGGCGCACGTCGTCATACGCGCTCTTGATGCCGGTCAGCGCCGTCCGGTAATTGTCGAGATGTCCTTCGGCGGCGGTGAGGATGAAGCCGCGCTCGCCGCTTTCCGCCACGATGAGGGTGGCATTCAAGTCGGCCACCCGGGCGCGCACCTCGTAGGTGTGGGTGACCCAGTCCTCGGTGTCGATCAGGTTCGCCGTGTTGCGGTAGGTGATCCCCGCTATCAGCAGCAATACCGCGCAGGCCACTCCGAAGCCGGCGGCGAGACGCCGCCCGAATGTCCATCGGCTGATCATGGGTCATTTCCTTCTTGTGGTGTCTGGGGTGAAAGCCTGGCGAGCAGGGCGGGCAGATGCAGGATGGGGCGGCGTAGCGCGCCGTCCTCGATGAAGCCGCGCGTCCAGGCGGTGCCGCCATCGGGGCCGAGCGGCAGGATGGAGGCGGCCTGGACGCGCAGATGCCCGTCCAGCGCATCGAAGGCGAAGGCGACGCGGCGCTCCTCGGCGACCAGCAGCCAGCGGGGAAGGGACAGCGGCGCCAGCCCGATCAGCGCCGGCAGGTCATAGACGGCGGCCAGGGCGCCGCGGAAACCGGCAAGGCCGAGCAAAGCGCGGGTGCCGCCCGGCACCGGAGTCACCCGTTTGCCGGAATAGAGCCCGGCCACGTCGGTCAGCGGCACCGCCCAGGGATCGCCACCCAACCGGATGCGCAACAGATCGAGAGTCTGGGGCGGCGGCGGCCGCATCGGATCGGCGAAGGTTCGGTCGAAGTCGCGCTTCAGCAGGGCGGCCTGTCGGGACATGGTCGGAGCCTTGCTCATGGCCGTCCTCCGCATTCGGTGAGGGCGGCGCGGCACAGCGCGATCAGCGCCTCGCGGTTGAAGCCGCCGCCGAACATCAGGAGGCGCGCCGTGCTTTCATTCTCCAGCAGGATCAGAGCCTGGGCCAGTTCGCGCCGCGCTTCCTCGCGCGCGCCGCCGCGCCGGGCCAGCAGGCCGAGATGCAGGCGCGGCATGGCGAAGGACGGGTCGAGATAGGCGGCGACGCGGTCATGCTCGGCGCTGGCGGCCAGGTCGCCCGCGCTTTCGCGGCACAAGGCGAGGACATAGCGGGCGCCGGCCGATAAATCATCGATGGCGAGCAGGCGCCGGCAAGTCTCCTCGGCCTCGGCCAGCTTGCCGCTCTGCTGTTGCAGCACGGCGCTCAGCAGCAGGGCGCCGGGATCGGCCGCGTCGGGCTGGCCGCCGATGTAGTCCAACGCCTCGGTGAAGCGCTCGCGCCGCAGCAGATCGAGGGCGGGGGCGAGGTCGTTGCCGCGCCGCGCCGGTTCCGGCGCAGCCTCTTCGGGCAACAGGGCGGCAACCCGCTCGCTGGCGGCGCGGATGGTCTCGGTCCAGGCGCAGTCATAGACCGTGCCGGCGCGATAGGGCCTTGGCGCCGGCGCCATCGGTGGCGGACGGGTGGCGCGCTCGACGCCTTCCTTGCGCTGGTAGTAGAAGGTGTCGTGGGTGTGGCACAGATGGAAGGCGTCGGTCACGCCGCTCAGGCTCTCGGCATGGCCGAGGAACAGATAGCCGCCCGGCATCAGCGCCCCGGTCAGCCGGTCGATCACCGCCCGGCGCTGCTCGGCCGAGAAATACATCAGCACATTGCGGCAGAACACCACGTCGTAGGAGGATGGCCGCCACAGGTCGCTGTCCGGATCGGCCAGATTGGCCGACTCGAACGTCACCTGCTTGCGGGCCAGGGGCGCCACGGTCATTCCCGAACCGTCGGGGATGAACCAGCGGCGCCGCATCTCGTCCGAGGTATCGCGCAGCGACCATTCGGAATAGCGGGCGCGGCGCGCCTTGGCGAGCGCGGCCGGGTTGAGGTCGGCGGCGCGCACCGAAACGCTCCAGTCCGGATGGCGCAGGGCTTCGAGGCCGATGATGGCCAGGCTGTAGGGCTCTTCGCCCGAGGCGCAGCCGGCGGACAGCAATTTCAAGGTGCGGGGCGGGCCGTCGCGGGACATGCGCTCCGGCAGCACCGCTCCGGCCAGGGCGTCGAGCTGGTCGCGGTTGCGAAAGAAATAGGTCTCGGTGACGGTCAGTTCCTCGGCTAGGGCGCTCCATTCCTCGGCCGGGGCGCCGGATTCCAGTTCCGCCAGATAGTGCTGGCGGTCGGCATGGCGCTTGGCCAGGCGCCGCCCCAATACCGTGCTGAGCAGGCTCAATTTGGAATCGTCGAATTGCAAACCCATGCCGCGCAGGATGGCGCCGCGGAACCGTTCGAGGTCGGGAGGGCCGACGGGATCGATCACGCCGCCATCTCCTCGACCAAAAGTTGCAGATTGCCGAGGAACAGCAACGCTTCCGAATCGAGGGCGCCGATGGCCGTGACCGCCTCCTTGGCGGCCTCGCGCAGCAGCGGCACGGTGGTGCGGGACCCGAGCTGGTCGGTGCGCCGCACCCCGATCACCTCGGCAACGGCGATGCCGAGAACCCGGCCGCCGGCCCGGGCGGTGATGAGGCGAGTGGGCGCGGTGCGCGCCTGCCCAAGCAGCCGGCCGAGATCGAGCACGGCGACGGGGACGCCGCGGATCACGGCGATGCCGCGCATGAAGGGGGGCGCCTCGGCCAGCGGCTCGATCGGCAGCAGGCGCATCACTTCGGAGATTTGGGTAAGCGGGAGGGCGCAGAGATGGGACCCTGCACGGCAGAGAAGCCAGGACTCCTGAAATTCGTTCTTTTCGTTCATTTCCCGCCCTGGAGTCTTTGCGATCGGGACTCACACGATCTTTGCCATCCACCCCAGGTTGTCAAGAGGGCGGGGGAAAATGGCCCCCCGCCCGATCGCTTTCTGTCGCTCAGATCACGCCGCCATTGGCGCGCAAGACCTGACCGTTGATCCAGCCGCCTTGCGGGCCGACCAGGAAAGACACCGCGTCGGCGATGTCCGACGGGTGGCCGAGACGCTGCAGCGGCGACATATTGGCCATCGCATCGATCAGCTGCTGAGGCTTGCCCTTCAGGAACAGCTCGGTGGCGGTCGGACCCGGGGCGACGGCATTGACGGTGATCGAGCGGCCGCGCAGCTCCTTGGCCAGCACGGGGGTCATGGCTTCGACGGCGGCTTTGGTGGCGATGTAGATCCCATAAGTAGGGAGAAGGGTCCCGACCAGGCTGGACGAGAAATTGACGATGCGGCCGCTGTCGCGCAGGCGTTTGGCCGCTTCGCGCAGGCCGTTGAAGGTGCCCTTGAGATTGACCGCGATATGGCGGTCGACCATCTCATCGCTGCTGTCGGCCAGCGTGGCGTTTTCCAGGATGCCGGCATTGTTGACCAGCACGTCGACGCCGCCGAACGCCGCCTCGGCGCTGTCGAACAGGCGCTTGACCGCGGCCGGATCGGCCACGTCGGCCTGGGCGGCCAAGGCGCGGCCGCCGGCCTGTTCGATCTTGCGCACCAGCGCTTCGGCGGGCTCGGTGCTGCCGGCGTAATTGACCACGACGGTGAAGCCGTCCGCCGCGAGCCGTTCGGCGATGGCGGCGCCGATGCCGCGCGAGGCTCCGGTAACGATAGCTACTTTGCTCATTTTCGCTCTCCTTGACCCGGCGGAAGTGCCGGCGAGGAGAAGAATGGCTCTTCTTGATGGTTGGATAATCTGCGATGATTTGGCATCACAATTCGGAAAGATCGAACAATGGACCGGATCGACGCCATGCGCCTGTTCACGCGGATCGTCGAGCGGCGCAGCTTCTCGCTGGCCGCGCAGGATTTCGGCCTGCCGCGCTCCTCGGCCAGCGAGACGGTCAAACAATTGGAGGCCCGCCTCGGCGTGCGGCTGTTGCAGCGGACCACGCGCCAAGTGGGAACGACCCTCGACGGCGAAGCCTATTATCGCCGCTGCCTCGCCATCCTCGCCGACATCGAGGAGGCCGAGGGCGCCTTCACCGGCGCGAAACCCAAGGGCTTGTTGCGGGTCGACGTGCACGGAACCCTGGCGCGCCACTTCCTGCTGCCCGGCCTGCCGCGCTTTCTCGCCGCTTATCCTGATCTTTCGCTGCATATCGGCGAGGGCGACCGGCTGGTGGATGCCATTCGGGAAGGCGTCGATTGCGTGCTGCGCGTCGGCGTGCCGCAGGACAGCACGATGATCGGCCGCAAGATCGCCGATCTCGACCAGACGACCCTGGCCAGTCCGGATTATCTGGCCCGGCACGGCATGCCCGAGCATCCCGATCAGTTGGATGGTCATCTGATGGTGGGCTTCGTCTCGACCGCGACCGGTGCGCTGCTGCCGATGGATTTCCGCATCGATGGGCAACGCCGAGAGGCGACGCTGCCCGCCACCGTGACGGTGAGCACCGGCGAAACCATGGTGGCGGCGGCCCGGCAGGGTCTGGGCCTGATCCAGGTGCCGCGCTATCACGTCATCGCCGATCTGGCGGCGGGCAGGCTGGTCGAAATCCTCACCGATTTCCCGTCCGACTCGATGCCGGTTCATGTGCTTTATCCGCACAGCCGGCAATTATCGCCGCGCGTGCGGGTGTTCATCGATTGGCTGGCGGGGGAGTTCGCGGCCTAAACCGCTTCGATCACCCGATTCCGTCCCCCCGCCTTCGCCGCGTAAAGCGCCCGATCCGCGCGTTCCATCAGTTCGTTGAGCGGTTCGACGGGGGTAGCCGTGATGGCGAGGCCGATGCTGATGGTGACGCCGACCGTCCGGCCGGGGATCGGGTATTGGGCGGCTTCGATGGCGCAGCGCAGGCGTTCGGCGACCAGGCGGCCGGCTTCCAGCCCGGTTTCCGGCATCAGCACGATCAGCTCCTCGCCGCCGATGCGGGCGAACAGATCGGAATCGCGCAGTTGCTCGCCGACCGAAGTCACCACGCCGCGCAGCACCTCGTCGCCGGCGGCGTGCCCGAACGTGTCGTTGACCCGCTTGAAATGGTCGATGTCGATCAGCAGCAGACAGGCCGGCCGCCCGGTACGGCGGGCGCGTTCGAGTTCGACGCCGGCCAGCTCGATGAAATAGCGGCGGTTATAGATCCCGGTCAGCGAATCGCGCGAGGCCAGCTCCTGCAGGCGGCGATTGGCCTCGGTCAAATCGCGGGTCTGGCTCGCCACCAGCTCCTCGAGCAGGCGGCGGCGATGCATCAGATAGCTGGTCCTGAACTGCACCAGCCCGAAGATGACCGTGATGCCGGCGAACAGGCCGAGCAGGCGGAACCAGCTGGTCTGCCACCAGGCCGGCTGCACCGTTACCCGCAGGATCAACGGCTCCAGCCAGGCGCCGTCGCGGTCGCTGGCGCGCAGCCGCAGCTTGTAGTCGCCGGGCGGCAGGTTGGTATAGGCGGCCAGCCGCCGATCCGAGGCGATCCAATCCTCGTCGAATCCGTCCAGCCGATAGGCGTAGCGCAGCTTGTCGGGGGCGACATAGTCGAGCGCGGCGAATTCGACCTCCAGGCTGCGTTCGCGCGGGCCGAGCACCAGCGGCGCCGCCATCGCGGTCGCCGGCGGCACCGAGCGGGTGCCGACATGGATGCCGGTGATCACCTGCGAGGGGGTGAAAGTCTGGCGCGTCAAGCGGTCGGGATGCACCACGCTCAATCCCTCGGCACCGCCGAACAGCAGCGTGCCATCGGCCAGCTTGGTGGCGGAATTGGTCCAATAGGACGACATCGCCACCCCGTCGTCGCGACCCAGCGCCCGCACCGCCAGCGTATTCGGATCGATCACCGCCAATCCCTGGTCGGTACTGACCCAGATGCGGCCCTGGTCGTCCTCGAGCAAGGCGTCGACCACCGGGTTGGGCAGTCCTTCGGCGGTGCCGATATGCTTGAAGCTCAGCCTCTCGCCGCGCGGCCCCGGCGTGGTGACGGCGAGGCCGTTGCCCAGCGTGCTGGCCCATAGCCGTCCATGCCGGTCGAGCAGCAGCGCGGCGACGAAATCGCCGGGCAGCGAGGTGGGATCGGCGGGATCGTGCACGGAATGGAGGAATTTGCCGGTGGCGAGGTCGAGCCGGTCGAGGCCGCGCCGCGTGCCGACCCACAGCCCGTCCGGCCCGTCGGGCAGCATGACGGTGACGCTGTCGTCGGCCAGGCTGTCGGGCGCGCCGTCATGATGGTAGGTCCGCCATTCGCCGGTGGCCGGAGAGAGGCGCATCAGCGGCCCGGCCGCGACCCACAGAGCGCCCTGCTGCCAGCGCATCGACAGCAGCTGGCTGGTGTCGTCATGCGGAAAGGGAATCGGGCTGGCCCGGCCTGTTCCATGGTCGATGCGGTAAAGCGCCCGTCCGGTGCCGGCGGCCAGCCACAGCGAGCCGTCCGGTTCGGCGGTCAGCGCCGTGACGCTGCCGGGCGGCAGATTGCCCATGTCGGTCAGCGCGGTGATCAGGCCGGTTTCGGTGTCGAGGCGGGCGACGCCGTGATCCTTGAAGCCGAGCCAGGCAACCTGACCGGCCGAGGCGAGGTCGAGGACGTTGCCGTCATAGAGCCGGCCGGGCAGGGTCGAGGGCATCACATTGTCGATCGCGCGGCTCTCGGGATTGATGATGGAGACGCCGCGGTTGGTGCCGGCCCAGATCAGTCCGCTGGGGCTTTTGAACAGCGAGCGCACGGCGTCGTCGTTCAGGCTGACGGGGATGGTCGCCTCGTGGCGGATCTGCTTGATCTCGCCGCTCTTCACGTCGAGCTGGGTGATGCCGCCCGAGATGCGGCCGATCCACAATTCGCCGGGCCGGCCCTCGATCAGCCCATAGGAGCTGGGTCCGCCCTGATAGGCCTGGCTGATGTCGTAGAGGGTCAAGGCGGCAGGGCGGTCGTCGGCGATGTGGCCGACCTGGGACTGGAAGGTGACGAACCACAGATGGCCGTCGCTGGCTTCCTCGAGGCCGATCACCAGATCGTCGATCACGCCGCCGGCCCGTCCGATCAGCCGAATCGGCTCGAAGGCGGAGGAGCCGGGGCGCAGGCGGACCAGTCCGCGATAGGTGGCGGCCCAGACGGTGCCGTCGCGGGCCCGCTGCACGGTGCGGATGCGGTCGGAGGGCAGGCTGGAGGGGTCGCCGTCATGGTGATTGTAGCGCGTCGCCACCCCGGCCCCGGTGATGTGTTCGAGACCGGTGTTGCTGGCCACCCATACGCCGTCGGCGCCGTCCGAGGCCAGCGCATTGACGCTGCCGCGCGGCCGGGCGCCGGCCGGTTCCGGGAAGGAGCGGAAACCGTCGATGGTCGGGTCGTACAGCGCCACTTCGCCGGTATAGGTGCCCAGCCAGACGCGGCCGGCCGCATCGGAGGCCAATCCTGAAATGATGTCGCCGGGCAGCGAGGCGGGGTCGTCGTCGCGATGCAGATAGGTATGGAAGCGGTAGCCGTCGAATCGGGCCAGGCCGCCCTGGGTGCCGATCCAGACGAAGCCCTGGGCGTCCTGGGCGATCGCCATCGCCACCGGATGGGGAAGCCCCTGGTCGCGGGTGAAATTGGCGGCGTAGGTGGTGCGCAGCTTTTCCCAGCCGTCCGCACCCGCGGGCAGGGCGGCGGCGGCAAGCAAGATGCAGATCAGCGATGTGAGAAGTCTGCGCAAGCGGCTTCGGCAAGATCCAAGGGGAGATGCTATTAGGTTTACACTTTAGCGGCAGGGAAAGGTATCGTCGATTTAGAGCGGTTTGCGATCCATTTGAATCGCGGATCGAAGAGAACGCGCAGCGGACAACTGCTCACGGCGCCGACTGGCGCCGCGCCGGTCGTCCGGCGGAACCGCTGAGCCGGAGGCGATGCGTCACAAAGAATCTAGATAATCTTGTGACCCAATAAGGTCGCAAGATTATCTAGAGAGGGAGAAAACCGACGTGACACCGAGCGAAATAGATGCTTTCCGGCGCGACGGGGCGGTTGTCCTGCGCGGGCTGTGCAAGGATTGGGTCGAGGTGATCGCGGCCGGCATCGAGCGCAACATGCGCGAGCCGAGCCCGCATGCGATGGAGAGCGTGAAGGCGGGCGAGCCGGGGCGTTTCTTCGACGATTACTGCAATTGGGAACGCATCCCCGAATTCCGCCAGGTGATCGAGGACTCGCCGATTGCCCAAGCCGCCGCGACGGCGATGCAGTCATCCTCGGCGCAGTTCTTCCACGACCATGTGCTGGTCAAGGAGCCGGGCACCGCCAAGCCGACGCCCTGGCACCAGGACAGCCCCTATTATTTCGTCGAGGGCAGCCAGACCGTCAGTTTCTGGATTCCGGTCGATCCGGTCGAGGACGCCACCTTGCGCCTGGTCGCCGGTTCGCATCTTTGGGAAAAGCCGGTGCTGCCGGTGCGTTGGCTCGACGACACCAGCTTCTACGCGGATTCCGGCGATTACCTGCCGGTGCCGGATCCCGACAACGACCCGTCGATGCGCGTGCTGGAATGGAAGATGGAGCCGGGCGACGCCGTGCTGTTCGACTTCCGCACCGTGCACGGCGCGCATGGCAATCCGCACGGCAAGCGCCGGCGCGTGCTGTCGCTGCGTTGGGTCGGTGACGATGCGGTCTATGTCGACCGGCCGGGCCGCACCTCGCCGCCTTATCCCGGCCATGACATGACGGCCGGGCAAAAGCTGCGCGAGGATTGGTTTCCGGTGGTGTGGCGGGGTTAAGAAACCCGCCGATCCTCGAAGCGGTCCCACACGCCTTCCCAGCTGCCCTTGGAGGCGCCCTTGGAATATTCGGTGGAGCGCTGCTCGAAGAAATTGGCGTGTTCGACGCCGTTGAGGATCTCGACCAGCCAGGGCAGCGGGTGCGGCTTCACCTGGGAATAGACGTTGCTGTCATCCCTGGTGAAATAGCCGAACACCGGCGGCAGCTTCAGCTGCGACAGGCGCCAATCGGCGATGTAGCGGACGTAAGCCTTGATGTGTTCGGCCTTCATGCCTTCGATCTCGCCGAGGCCGAAGGCCAGATCGACGAAGCCCTCTTCCAGCCCGACCATGGTCTTGGCGACGTCGACGATGTCGTCGGCGACCGCCTTGGTGACGGCGCCGGTCTCGGCGTTCCAGGCGTGATAGAGGCGGGTGATGCCTTCGCAATGCAGGCTTTCGTCGCGCACCGACCACGAGACGATCTGGCCCATGCCGTTCATCTTGTTGTGGCGCGGGAAGTTCAGCAGCATGGCGAAGCTGGCGAACAGCGCCATGCCCTCGGTGAAGGCGCCGAACATGGCGAGCGTGCGGGCGACGTCGGCCACGGTGCCGACGCCGAAGGTGTGCATGTAATCGGCCTTGGCGCGCATTTCCGAATAATCGCGGAACGCCTCGAACTCGGCCTGCGGCATGCCCAAGGTCTTCAGCAGCAGCGCATAGGCGTCGATATGCACCGTCTCCATGTTGGAGAAGGCGGCCATCATCATCTGGATCTCCAGCGGCTGGAAGATCGGGATGTAGCGCTTCATGTAATTGTCGCCGACTTCGACGTCCGACTGCGTGAAGAAGCGGAAGATCTGGGTCAGGAGGGCGCGCTCGGCATCGGAAACGCGATCCGAGGCCCAATCCTTGATGTCGTTGCCGAGCGGAACTTCCTCGCCCATCCAATGGATCTGCTGCTGGCGCTTCCAGAACTCGTAGGCCCAGGGATAGCGCTCGACATTATAGGTGCCGGTGCCGGTCAGCAGGCCGATCTTGCCGGTGCCGATCAGCGTCTTGGGATCGAGAGATCCGATATCCATCACGTTCTTATCCCTTGGACGAAACGATGCGTAAATTAGAACCCCATCTATAGTAGGCAAGAGCGCGGTTTCCTACAACAAGTTGCTATCTCCGAAAAATTTGCCCCGACCTGTAACTCCTTGTCCATCGCGGGCGAATTCAGGGGCATGTCGAACGCCCTGACTCATCGTTTCACTCATGTCGTCACGCTGTGGATCAGGCGTCTCGGCTTCGCGTTGCGCCTCAGCGACCTCGTCTTCGCGCCGTTGATGGACATCGTGCGGCGGCCGGCCGTCGCCCATGTGTTCTTCATTTCGGGGCTGTTGAAGCTGTCGAACTGGAGTGCTGCGCTTTACCTGGCTGAGCACGAATATCCGGTCAGTTGGATGAATCCGGTGCTGGCCGCCTATGTCGGGGTCACGGTGGAGATCGTCGGCTCGGTGCTGTTGAGCCTCGGCCTGATGACGCGCTTTGCCTCGTTCAGCCTGCTGGTGTTGACGATCGTCATCCAATACGCCTATCGCGCCGTCAATGAGCAGGTGTTCTGGATCATCATGCTCGGTTATTGGTGCGTGGCGGGGGGCGGATTGAAATCGGTCGATTTCCTGCTGCGGGGCCTCAAGGATTCCGCCTTGCCGTTCGCCAGGCCGATTGGCCGTTTCTTCGCCTGGCTGACCCGCGAGGTCAGCGGCTATTACCTGCTGTTCATGCGCCTGTGGATCGCCGCCGTCCTTTTCGTGGCGGGTCATACCGAGATGGACTCGATGGGCCTGAGCGGGTGGCTCAGGGTGCTCGAATACGAGCCCAGGCAATCGATATTGCGCATGGCCGAGGGGCAATCGCTGATCCCGCTGATCTGCGGCGTCGGGGCGGTTTGCATCGCGCTGGGCCTGGCGACGCGGATCTGGGCGATGACCTCGCTTCTGGTGCTGAGCGCCATCGCCCACGGCGCCGCGGCGGCCGAGGCGCAGCGCGACGAACTGCTGTACTGGATCGTGCTGCTCACCGTCATCTTCTTCAGCGGGCCGGGCGCGCTTTCCCTCGACAATCTGCTTCGTCGGGCGCTGAGCCGACGTTTTCCGCAGTTCAGCGGACAATTTCCCGCAATTACCGAGACCATGCCCCATGTGGTGATCGTCGGTGCCGGCTTCGGGGGAGTCGCCGCCGCCAGGATGCTGCGCACCACGGCTTGCCAGATCACGCTCATCGACAAGCGCAATCATCATCTGTTCCAACCGTTGCTCTACCAGGTCGCTACCGCCGGCTTGTCGCCGTCCGACATCGCAACGCCGATCCGGAGCCTGTTCCGCGATCAGATGAATATCCGCATCAGGATGGGTGAAGTCGCCGGAATCGACCGGGCCGGACGCCAGGTTCTGCTCGGTGACGGGCATGCCGTCGGCTTCGATTATCTCATTCTCGCCACCGGCGCGCGGCACAGCTATTTCGGCAAGGACGAATGGGCGGTGCATGCGCCCGGCATGAAACGGGTAGAAGATGCGATCGCCGTGCGGGCCATGCTGCTGAAGGCCTTCGAGGCGGCCGAGAACAGCGATGACCCGACCGCGCGCGAAACGCTGCTCTCCTTCGTCATCGTCGGCGGGGGACCGACCGGGGTCGAATTGGCCGGCGCCCTGGCCGAGCTGGCGCGTCAGGGCATGGAGGACGAGTTCCGGCGGATCGACCCGTCCAAGGCCAGGATCTACCTCATCGAAGCCGGACCCCGGCTGCTCGGCGTCATGCCCGAGGGCGTCTCGGGCTATGCCGAACGCGCGCTCGCGTCGCTTGGCGTGACGGTCATGACCGGTGCCAGGGTGGTGGCGATCGACGAGACCGGCGTGATGCTCGACGATCGGCGCATCGAGTCCCGCAACATCATCTGGGCGGCCGGGGTGGAGGCGTCACCGGCGGCGAAATGGCTGGGTGCCGAGGCGGATCGGGCCGGCCGGCTGAAGGTGAACGCCGATTTGACGGTGCCGGGCGACGATCGCATTTACGCCGTCGGCGACACCGCGTGCGCCGAGGTGTGGAATGGCAAACCGATGCCCGGGCTGGCGCCCGCGGCCAAGCAAAGCGGAAGCTTTGCCGCCAGGCATATCCGCGCGCGCATCGAAGGCAGCCAACCGCCGGCGCGGTTCGCCTATCGGCATTACGGCAGCTTGGCTACGATCGGCCGCCAATCGGCGGTGGCGGATTTCGGCCGCTTCCGCCTGACGGGGGCGCTGGCCTGGTGGTTTTGGGGCGCCGTCCACATCGCCTTCCTTGCCAATTTGCAAAGCCGGTTGGCGGTCATGATCGAATGGTTTTGGGCCTATCTCACCTTCCGCCGCTCGGCCCGGCTGATCACCGAGACGGAGAAGCCCCGGTGAAACCACTGCGTTACTGCGCGCGATGTCAAAAAAGCGTTTCTTGCGCTGCGTTCCGGTCTTTCCGCTTGCCGCGACCGGATGGCTTATAGAGCCGGTTATCTTGCTGTTCCCTTGGGCCGGAGGTCGCATCCCGGAGGATCACGTCAAGAAATCCGTCTCCTTCGCGATCTGCGCGCTCTTTGAAGGTTGCGACGATCCCGGCGGCCATGGCATCGACACGGTAGCCAGTTCTGGCGGCGACTTCCGTGAAGGCGGACTGGTAGAGACGAAGCAAGAGCTGCGGCCCGACGCTGCTGCCAGTGAGCGCCTCAAATGAGGCTTCTCCTACCAAAACCACGATTCCGGCCGCCGCCTTTTCGACGCCGGCCCGCGACCGGTGGCCGCGCAAGGTGTTCCCGATAAGGGCGTGGTAAAACATCGCCCCGCCATAGAGGTCCTGCAGACGCTTGAGCTGTTCGCCCAGCCGGCGACCGTCGCCGCCCTTGGCCGATCCCGTCTTGCTCTTGAGTTGGTGGAAGCGCATGCCTTCGCCTTCGGATTTCGGCGGTTGCACCACGTCAGATCCGGGAAAAGGATTGTTGAGGGGATCAAGCGTTTCCTGATCTTTGCCGCGCGGTTCGGGAATGCGGACATTCCCTCGCATGGCGCCAATAACGTCCTCATGCAAATGGCCCATCAAGCCTTCAACCATCATCAACGCCTTGTGGGCGACCATCGCCTCGATTGCGGGCTCGAAATCGCCACCGAACATGAGGCTTTGGGTCGCCGCGAGAATGTATGGATCTAGAACGTCGCCGGGGTTGTTGCCGCACAGGATATCCGCCGCCGTCCTGGGAAAACCATTGACCTTCTCTTCTACCTTGCGGCGCACATCCTCAATCACCGCGTCGGGTTCGTCGAAGGCGGTAACGAGCTGCGTACGTTCGGCCAGATTGGCTGCGTTGTGATGGATGGCTTGACCGGGAACTCCTTCGGATTTTAAGAGGTCGCCATAAAATCCGACCAGCTCCTTGAATTCCCGATCTGCCAATTGTCGGACATGCTCTCCATAAAGCTGCTTCGGGACAGTCGCCATAATTCGGGTATCGTTCAAGACACGGGCGCACAGTTCGCCTGCGTTCGGAAACTCCTGTTCGACGGCGTTGCTTTGCGCCCGGGCTAGTTTTCCTTTCAGATCGTCCGGAATGCGCTGAATAGGATGGTCATCCGGATAGAAGAGAACCTTCAAATTCATGCAGCATCATCCTCGACCAGCGGCAGAATCTTTGACCTTTCCGATTTCTTGTTCCGTGCGCTCGCTCTGAGGCGCTGCACCGCATTTTCAAGCATCAGGTCGACATCAAACGCCCACGAGGCCGCATTGCCGCCGTCATTTTCAGACGCCTTGGCGAATATACGAGAACAGGCGCTTCCGAGATTGACGGGCACGGCATTGCCGATCTGTTGATATTGGGCCGCCATCGATCCGGTAATTCGCCAGTCGTCCGGAAAGCCCTGAATACGGGCACATTCCTTGACGGACAGAGGCCTGGTTTCGCTCGGATGGCATATGGCCGATGCTTTACGGTTCGCTTTTCCGGTAATGGTCGGTGACGGGGCGTCCCATGAAAGCCGCCGGAAAAATCCAGTCTTTCCTCCACCCGCCTCGTAAGAAGCGCCCATCGCCTCGCGCTTCAGGTGCTCAGGAAGGTGCCTCCAATTACCGCCTTCGGGGATGTGGCGGAAATACGCGGCAAACTGTTCGCTGTATTGGGAGTGAGGACCGGGATCGTCCATCAAATCCCAAATCGCGTGGCGAACCGTCCGGTACTGAGGAATTCCGGGGCGAGAATTCCCGTACATCGGGTCGGGCAGGGACACCGATTCCCCGTCGCGAGAGCCGATCATGACGAAGCGAAGCCGGTGTTGTGGGGCGCCGTAGTCGGCGGAATTCAGAACACCGAACACCACCTTGTATCCGAGCAATTTAAAGTCGGAGAGAATTTGGCGGATAGCCGTTCCGGAAAGTTCGTCGGCATCCAACGGCTTGGCATCGGTTAAATGGTCGAATTTTCCGCCATTGTAGGACTTCAGGCTCCAACGCTTGCCGGGGCGATCCTCGATTTTGCGATGCCGAAGAGCCGCGGTAACAAGATTGGCGACGTTCTCGAAAAGAAAGAAGCGCGGCCGAACTTCGCCGATCAGCCGCATATACTCATATATCAAGTTTCCGCGCGGATCGGACAGCGCGGCGCGATTTCCGCCGGAAGAGAAACTTTGGCAAGGCGGCCCTCCGATCATAAGAAACACGTCCCCGCTATGGTCTCTGATCCTCCGGAGACTATCGGCGTCAAGCTCGGAAACCGACCGGTCAACGAGCGTCAGTTCGGGGCGGTTCGTTCGGATCGTGTTGCAGCAATCCTTGTCGATTTCTACCGCCATCGTTGGGGCGAGACCGCCCAACTCGAACCCGAGATCGAGCCCCATAGCTCCGCTAAAGAACGACCAAATTTCCCTCTTTTCACCCGTCATTCTTAAACCGCCTGCCTCGCCTCAAAACAATATATCGGGCCATGTTGACCGAAACATACCATACGATGGGTAGCCCGGCCAGAAAGCGGTCCCGGGCCAAAAAGTAAGGCCGCCAATGAATATGGCGGCCTTGACGATAGATTGTTTGCGATTTCGAGCTGGCGGACGCTATTGGCAGGCTAGGCATTCCTCGTAATCGGTCGGCTCTTCGACCTGCAGCTCGCTCTTCTTCTCTTCCAGCTTGCCGGCGAAGGCGGCGCGCTGCACAGATTTGGAGCGGCAGTAATAGAGGCTTTTGACGCCCTTCTCCCACGCCGTGAAATGCAGCATGTGGAGGTCCCACTTATCGATGTCGGCGGGCAGGAACAGATTGATCGACTGGCTCTGGCAGATATAGGGCGAGCGGTCGGCGGCGAATTCGATGATCCAGCGCTGGTCCAGCTCAAAGGCGGTGCGATAGACCGCCTTCTCGTCGTCGGAGAGAAAGTCGAGATGCTGCACCGAGCCCTGATGTTCCAGGATCGATTGCCAGGTCTCGGCGGTGTCCTGGCCCTTCTCGGCCAGCAGGGCCTGAAGATAGGGATTGCGCACCGAGAAGGCGCCGGACAGCGTCTTGTGGGTGTAGATGTTGGCGGGGATCGGCTCGATGCCGGCCGAGGTGCCGCCGCAGATGATGCTGATCGAGGCGGTCGGCGCGATGGCGATCTTGTGGGAGAAACGCGCCTTCATGCCGCGCTCGGCGGCGTCGGGGCAGGGGCCGCGCTCCATCGCCAGCTGCACCGAGGCGGCGTCGGCGTCGCGGCGGATCTTCTTGAAGATGCGCATGTTCCACGACTTGGCCATGGCGCTCTCGAAGGGGAGGTTCTTCTGCTGCAGGAACGAATGGAAGCCCATGATGCCCAAGCCCACCGAGCGTTCCCTGAGCGCCGAATATTTGGCGCGCGCCATGCTGTCGGGCGCGACCTCGATGAAGTGGGTCAGCACATTGTCGAGCATGCGCAGCACGTCTTCGACGAAGCCGGGCTCGTCATGCCACTGGTCCCAGGTTTCGACATTGAGCGAGGATAGGCAGCACACCGCGGTGCGTTCCTGGTCGTCATGATCCTTGCCGGTCGGCAGGGTGATCTCGGAGCAGAGATTCGAGGTGGTGACCTTGAGGCCCAGTTCGCGCTGATGCTTCGGCAGCGCCCTGTTGACCGTGTCGATATAGAGCAGATAGGGCTCGCCGGTCTGCAGGCGGGTCTCGAGGATGCGCTGCCACAGCTGGCGGGCATCGACCTCGCGCATCACTTCGCCGGTCTTCGGGCTCTTCAGCGCGAACATCGAGCCGGCCAGCACCGCCTCCATGAATTCGTCGGTGATGCACAGGCCGTGATGCAGGTTGAGGCCCTTGCGGTTGAAGTCGCCCGAGGCCTTGCGGATTTCGAGGAATTCCTCGATCTCCGGGTGGTGGATGTCGAGATAGCAGGCGGCCGAGCCGCGGCGGAGAGAGCCCTGCGAAATGGCCAAGGTCAGCCCGTCCATCACATGCACGAAGGGAATGATGCCGGACGTCGTACCCGAGCCCTTGACCGCTTCGCCGATCGAGCGCACGCGGCCCCAATAGGTGCCGATGCCGCCGCCGTTCGAGGCCAGGGCGACGTTTTCGTTCCAGATGCCGACGATGCCTTCGAGGCTGTCCGGCACGGAATTCAGGAAGCAGGAGATCGGCAGGCCGCGGGTGGTGCCGCCATTCGACAGGACCGGGGTGGCCGGCATGAACCACAGGCGGC
>Ga0213872_10000564_pt1 | contig 28670 bp, 22 predicted proteins | sample VelepicomBERX_R2_FD_160071 | JGI IMG/M metagenome (GOLD analysis project Ga0213872, IMG submission 160071) | Rhizosphere microbial communities from Vellozia epidendroides in rupestrian grasslands, the National Park of Serra do Cipo, Brazil - RX_R2 | ecosystem: Host-associated > Plants > Roots >...
AGCGAGGTCAGCGCGATCGCCAGGCTCGACAGCGCCATGCCGGCCAGCAGCAGGGTCAGCGTTCCGGCCTGGCGGCCCGCCAGCCCGACCAGCAGCAGCACGGCGGCCAAGCTGCCGAGGATGCCGCCGGCGACGACCAGGTTGAAGCCGAAATAGAAGGCGATCACGGCGCCCAAGGCCGCGGTCGAGGAGATGCCCATGATGCCGGGATCGGCCAGCGGATTGCGCAGCAAGCCTTGCAGCACGGCGCCGGCCAGGCCCAGCGAGGCGCCGGTCAGGATGGCGAGCACGGTGCGCGGCAGGCGGATGTCGACCACCACCTGGCGGGCCAGGTCGGCCAGCGCGTGATTGTCGGACCACAGGGCTGCGGGCGACAGATGGCTGGCGCCGATGCCGGTCGAGATCGCCGCCAGGGCGATCAGCAGCGCCAGCATCGCGGCGAGAATCTTCATGGCAAAGCCTCGTCGATCAGGCGGGCCGCGTCGACCAAAGCGGAATCGGCGCAGTCCCAGAGTTTCATCGGCATGTCGAGCCGGCGCACGGTGCGCTCGGCCAGGGCCGGATGTTCGAGTAATTGTTCGGCCAGCGAAACCTGGCGCTTGTCGCCCATGGACTCGACGATGATCAGGTCGGGGCCGGCGGCCACCAGCTGTTCCAGCGGCAGGGTGCCGTTGGCGCCGATGCCGGCTTCGGTGGCCAGGTTGATTGCGCCGAAATGCTGCAGCAGATCGTCGGCCAGCGACGGCTTGCCGGAGGTCCAGCCGCCGGCGGCGTAGAACACGGCGCGGGCAGGTTTATGGGCGGGCAGGGCCGCGATCTTGGCGTCGATGTCGGCCACCAGCGCCTCGCCCCGCTCGGGCACGCCGAGGCGGGCTGCGAGGTCGCGGATGGTTTTGCGCATGGCGGCGAGGTCGCGCGGATGGGGCAGCATATAGACCGGATAGCCCAGGCCTTTCAGCATGTCCGACGAGGCCTTCTGGGTATATTGCCCGAAGATCACCAGATCGGGATGGAGTGCGGCGATCTCCTCGGCGTCGGCCTGGTTGAGCGGGATGCCGCGCGCCTGGTCCACCACCGTCGAGAGGTTTGGATCGGCGGCGAATTTGCTGAGCGAGATGACCTTGTCGCGGTCTGCCAAGGCCATCACCAAGCGGTCGGCGCAGAGATTAGCCGAGACTATGCGATGCGGGGCCTCGGCCTGTGCCTGAGCCGCGGCACCCAGCAGGAACAGGAATGCCGCGGCCAGGCGTCGCATCAGAAGCTCACCGCCAGGCGGCCGACCACGGTGCGGCCGGACAGCGGATAGACCGACACCCCGCTATAGGAACTGGCATAGCCGAGATCGTAGGTCTTGGTGTCCAACAGGTTTTGCCCCGAGAAGGACCAGGTCACCCGGTCGATCTTGCCATAGATCTTGGCGTCGACCTGGGTGATCGAAGGCGAGGCGCCATATTGGCCGAGATAATCGTCACCCAGATTGCGGGGGCCGGTTTCGCGCACGTCGCCCGACAGCGACAGCCAATCCTGCCAGATGTCCCAGGTCGCGCCGACATCGCCGGTCAGGAAGGCGACTTCCGGCACCTGATGGCCCTTATACGGCCCGTCGCGGAATTCCGCCTTGGTCAGGGTCACGGTGCCGTGCAGGCGGACAGTGTCGGTGACCGACCAATGCAGCTCGGTCTCGCCGCCATAGCGCCGGGTCGGGTCGAGATTGACGTTGGCGCCGCCGAACAGGTTGGCGCCCGGATCGAAGTCGATCTCATTGTGCAAATTTTGGCCGAACAGGCTGACCTGGCCGCCGAACCGCTCAAAATTGAAGGAAACGCCAGTGTCCGCTTCCCACGAAGTCTGGGTCTTCAACAGGAAATTGGTCGGCGAGACGAGCACGTAATTGCGGTCGTCGAGATTGGGCAGGCGCATGGCGTGCGACAGGCCGGCGAATACCGACCAATGGCTGTCCAGCTTGTGCTCGACGCCCAGATTGGCGGCATATTGGTCATCGGTCTGGTTCAACGGGGTGCCGGGCACCGTGAAGCTGCTAAAGCCGGGCGCGGCAGGATTGACCGTTTCGCGCGCGGCGACGTCGGCGCGCTGCAGGCGGATACCGGCCGAGAGATTGGTGTCCGGCGTCAGCGAGACGGTATCTTCGGCATAGACCGCTATGGTGCGCTGGTTGAGCCGGTGGGTGTCGTAGCCGGCGATGCCGTTAGCCTGGGAATAGGCCGAGCGATAGAAGTTCTGGTAGAGGTCGAAGCCGGTGGTGATCTTCTGCTCCAGCCCGAACAGCGGCAGATCGATCAACAGGCGCGGGGTCAACGACCAGGTGGTCAGGTCGACCTTGTAGAAATCGCCGAAGAACGCATATTCGGTCGGTTCCTGCTTCCGGCGCAGGCCGGCGTCGAGCACCAGCTCGACCCCGTCGGCCAGCCGTTGCGTGCCGCCCAGCGTGACGTTGAGGGCTTGCACGACGCCGTAATTGCCGGGCGTCCCGTCGGTCTTGGGCGCCGCCTTCCAGATCGACAGCGGAATGGTGCCGGGCAGGCCGAGATATTGGTCGTCGCCGCGCACATTCAGATAGATCTCGCCGTCGCCCAGCGTGTGGCGGATCTCGGCGTCGAAATTGCGTTCGCGGATGGAATTGGTGTCGCGATAGCCGTTCGAGACGAGATCGGTGCCGAAGAAGGTGAGGGTGGTGTCACCGATGCGCTGGTTGGTCGAAAGGTCGACCTCGCGATATTGGTTCGAGCCGAACGAGCCGCCGATGGTGGTGCCGGTCGGGGCGTTGTCGCCGTTCTTGGTGACGATGTTGATCACGCCGCCCACCGCGCCGTCGCCATAGAGCACCGCGCCGGCATTGCCGCGCGTGATTTCGATGCGTTCGATCGAGGATTGCGGAATAGCCGAGAAATCGACGTTGGACTGATCGGGGTCGTTGACGCGCCGGCCATTGACCAGCACCAGGGTGTTCTCGGTGGCGGTGGCGCCAAAACCGCGCAGGCCGATGGTCGCCAGGGCTCCGTCGACGCCGCCGAACAGGCTGAACAGCTGCACGCCGGCTTGGCGGGCCAGGATCGAGGGAAGGTCGGCGCCGGGGTCGCGGGCGATGTCGTCGGACGTGATCACCGTCGTCGCGGCGCCGGCCAGGCCATCGCTGAGGCGGCTGGAGGTCACCAGCACCTGCTCCTCGGCGGCGGCGGGAACGGCCACCAGCGCGGTGATCAGGCCGGCAATCATCAAATCGGAAGTCTTCTTGGTCACTTTTCGGTCCTTTGCAGCAAACGGCACGAACCGATGCGCGGACCTTCGTCCTCGCACCGGCAAAACGCGTCACCGCTGCGTAGACCGCACCAATCGGACCCTCCGTCCGCTGGTTGGGTGACTGTGCTGGCAGGTCTCCTGGCTTGCGGGTCATCGCCCTAGTGGTTGGTGGGCCTCCTTATCCAAACGCTTGGAGACCAAGCGTTTGGGGAGGACCACTTGCATCCGGCCTTCCCAGTTTCCCAGTGGCCTTGTCGGACGCGGGCTCGCCGCTTACAGTTGCGGGGGCAGCCGCGGATGCGATCATTCTTGATCTCGCCGCGTTCCCTCTTGCCTCCCCGGCGCGAACCGGGGAACCAGCACGGGGCGGAGAATGTCCTAAGGCTGGGAGCCGGTCAAGCCGGTCGAAATAGAGGAACCGCGTAGTGTCTCATGATCATCACCATCCTTCGCTGCGTCAGACCCTGATCGCGGTGGCGGCGGTTCTATTCTCGATGGTGTCGGTCACCAGCGGCGCCGCGCTGGCCAAGAGCCTGTTCCATGCGATCGGGCCGGAAGGCACCACGGGGCTGCGCAACGGCTATGGCGCGCTGATGCTGCTGGCGTTCTGGCGCCCCTGGCGCGGCGGCAATCTGACGGCGGGGCAGTGGCGCCTGGTGGCGGCTTATGGCGTCAGCCTCGGCATGATGAATTTGCTGTTCTACAGCGCCTTGCAGACCTTGCCGCTCGGATTGGCCGTGGCCATCGAATTCATCGGTCCCTTCACCCTGGCCCTGATCAATTCCCGCCGCATGACCGATTTCGTCTGGCTGGGATTGGCGGTGGTCGGGATGGCCTTGCTGCTGCCCTGGGGCGACGGCCCCCTGGCGGCGGATCCCAAGGGCGTGGCTCTTGCCCTTGGCGCCGGCGTGCTGTGGGCGCTTTACATCGTGTTCGGACAGAAGGCCTCGCGCCAGCTTCCGGGCGGCTATGTGACCTCGATCGGCATCACCATCGGTTCGCTGATCACGGTGCCGATCGGGCTGATCCATGCGGGCGGGGCGATGTTCGCCTGGTCCAGCCTGGGCGTGGCGCTGGGGGTTGCGCTGTTCTCCTCGGCCATTCCCTATTCGGCGGACATGATGGCGCTGCGCCGTGTGCCGTCGCGCACCTTCAGCATCCTGATGAGCCTGGAGCCCGCGGTGGCGGCGATGTCCGGCCTGATCCTGCTGGGCGAGGGGCTGACGCTGCGCCAGCAATTCGCCATCGGCTGCGTGATGATCGCCTCGCTGGGCAGCACGGCTTCGGCGCGCAAGGTCGAGCCCTTGGCACAAGAGCCTTGAAAGATATGAGAATTGCCCCAATCTGTCGGGCATTCTGTACTTTCAGGGGACAATCATGAAGATCCGCACTTTCAGTTCCCTGGCCGTCTTGGCCGGGCTCAGCCTGTCGCTTGCCGCCGTTGCCCAGGACCTGCCGGATCCCGGCAAGGTGGTCGATACTTTCGAGAAGCTGGGTGGCGTTCACAAGGGCCTGCGCCGCAACCACGCCAAGGGCTCCTGCGCCGTCGGCAGCTTCGTCGGCACCGCCGAGGCCAAGAAGCTCAGCTCGTCCGCTCTGTTCTCGGGCAAGGAAGTTCCGGTGACCGCCCGCTTCTCGGTGGCCGGCCCTGCCCCGGAAGTTCCCGACGCTGCCCGCGCGCCGCACGGCCTCGGCCTGCAGTTCAAGCTGCCGAAGGACGAGCTGCAGCAGACCACTATGCTGAACGTGCCGATCTTCCCGGTTTCGACCGTCCAGGGCTTCTATGATTCCCTGCTGATCAACCTGCCGGATCCGGCGACCGGCAAGCCCGACCCGGAGAAGGCCAAGGCGTTCGGCGCCGCCCATCCCGAGGCCAAGCCGTTCTTTGAATATATGGGCTCGCACAATGCCTCGGCGACCTATACCGAGGCGACCTATCACAGCCTCTCGGCCTATAAGCTGATCAACGGCAAGACCGAGACCTGGGTGCGCTGGCGCTTCGAGCCGGCCGGTGGCGACAAGTTCCTGACCGACGCCGAAGCGGCGTCGGCGCCGCACGACTTCCTCGATCAGAAGCTGACCGAGGGGCTGCACAAGGCTCACGCCAAATGGACGATGATCGCCACCATCGGCGAGACCGCCAAGGGCGACTCGATCAAGGATCCGTCCTCGCCGTGGCCGGCCGGCCGCAAAGAGGTCAAGCTGGGCACGCTGACCCTGACCAAGGGCGGCCAGGACGCCAAGGGCACCTGCGAAGACATCAATTACGACCCCAACGTCGCCAGCGCCGGCATCGAGCCCTCATCCGAGGACCAGATCCTGCAGTACCGCTCTTCGGCCTATGCCGAGTCCTACACTCGCCGCGAAAGCGAGAAATAATAAGTCAGGGTCGTCGCTCGGCGACGACGACCTGATACAGACCGCCGAAGCGGGTCCGCTTGCGCCAGGTGAAATCCTCGGCCAGCGGGCCCGCCCAGGCTTCGATCTCCCGCTCCCACAATCCGAACGCGAACGGCTCCAGCCGCTCGAAGACTTTGCGCATCAAGGGCTTCAGCGGATGCCAGCGGCGCGGTCGGTGATAATCGACGAACACCGCCTTGCCGCCCGGCGCCACCAGCGACAGCATGGCGGCGGCGATGCGCTTCTTCATGTCGTCGGGCACCTCGTGCAGCAGGAAGAAGCAGGCGACCCGGTCGAATGGGGCCGTTTCCGCCGGCGCGCCCGCGTCTCCCCACGCCACATGCGCCTGGGGCAGGTCGGCGAGCTTGCGCCGGGTGAGATTGACTTGCAGGGGCGCGATGTCACGAACCTCCAGCCGTCCCCGATCTCCGATCGCGCCAGCCACCTGCCGCGAAAAATCGCCATAGACGGCCGCCGGCTGGAACACCGACTGGCCGGGCCCGATCTCAGACAATACCTCGTCGATGAGCTTTTGCGCATTGCCCCACAAGATCGCCTGCACCACCACCTGGCGGTCCAGCAGGGAGGCGAGCCACGGCGTGAGATAGGCCCAGTTATAGACGGTGCGCAAATAATCGGGGAGCACCTCGCCGGCGCCGTCGGCCGAATGGAAACTCATCGCGCTCGCTCCTGTCACAGGACGCCGCTTTGTGCCGGCGCCCCGTTACTCTAGGAAAAGCGCACTTCAAAATTTTGATATGGATCAACGGATTGCGTTGAGGGCGGCGAAATCCTCGTCGGACAGATCGAGCCCTGCCGCCGCCACATTTTCCTCGAGATGAGCAAGCCTGGCGGTTCCCGGGATCGGCAGCATGACCGGGCTGCGCTTCAGCAGCCAGGCCAGCGCGACCTGGCTCTGGGTGGCGCCGAGTTTCGCGGCGATGCCGTCCAGTTTCGATCCCGGTTTCGCCAGGGCGCCGGCGGCCAACGGATACCAGGGGATGAAGCCGATCCCGTTGGCTTCGCAATAATTCAGCACCGCCTCGCTGCCGCGGTCGGTCAGATTGTAGCGGTTCTGCACAATGGTAACCTCGAACTGCTTCGAGGCCGCCTCGACGTCGTCCACCGATACTTCGCTGAGGCCGGCCTGGGCGATCAGCCCGTCATCGAGCAATTGGCGAACCGCGCCGAATTGCTCGTCGCGGGGCACGCGGCTGTCGATGCGGTGCAGCAGCCACACATCGATCCGATCGACGCCGAGTTTGCGCAGGCTCCTCTTGGTCTGGGCGATCAGATAGTCCGGGCTGCCGTGCGGCAGCCAATGGTCGGGGCCGGGGCGGGTCAGGCCGGCCTTGGTCACGATCGTCAGCGCGCCATAGGGATGCAGCGCTTCGCGGATCAGTTGTTCGGAGACGTCGGGGCCGTAGGAATCCGCGGTGTCGATGAGGTTGACGCCGATCTCGGGTAGACGCTTTAGGGTGCGCAGCGCCTCGGCCTTGTCGTGCGGCGGCCCCCAGACGCCCTTGCCGGTGATGCGCATGGCGCCGAAGCCGAGCCGGTTGACCTCGACCTTCCCGCCGATCCTGAAGGTACCGGCGGCGCGGGCGGTCGCAGTGAGTGTCATGATTTCTCCTGTGACGGGAATCCTGTACGGCGCGGCGAGTCTTGTACAGGAGTGCGGCAAAAGCAAGATTTTCTCAAGCGTAGCAAGCGCTTATGGGGTGTGTCGACCTTGACAAAGGGGGGCGGTTTTCGCTAGGGTTTCCGCACCTTCCAAGCGCCCAAGCCGGCCTTCGGCGGCGGCCATCCTCGGAGCGTACGTGACCATGGAATTGACACGTATGGAACTCTCACGTCGCGGCTTCATCAAACTGACCGGCGCGGGCCTCGCGGCCACCTCCATCGGAGCGCTCGGATTCGGCATCGCCGGCAGCGCGCAAGCGGCCGCGGTGCGTCAGTTCAAATTGACCGCAGCCACTGAGACACGCAACACCTGCACCTATTGTTCCGTCGCCTGCGGCATCCTGATCTATAGCCAGGGCGACCGGGCCAAGAACGTCAAGCAGGCGGTGATCCATATCGAGGGCGATCCGGACCATCCGGTCAATCGCGGCACCTTGTGCCCCAAGGGCGCCGGCCTCTTGGACATCGTCCACGCGCCGGGCCGCCTGACCAAGCCGAAATACCGGCCGGCCGGCGGCACCGAGTGGAAGGAGGTCTCGTGGGACTTCGCCCTCGACCGCATTGCCCGGCTGATGAAGGAAGACCGCGACGCCAATTTCATCGCCAAGAACGCGGCGGGCTCGGTGGTCAATCGCTGGACCAGCACCGGCATGCTGGCGGCTTCGGCGTCTTCCTCGGAAACGTCGTACCTGACGTGGAAATGGGCCCGATCGCTGGGCATGGTGGTGTTCGACAACCAGGCGCGCGTCTGACACGGACCGACGGTGGCCAGTTTGGCCCCAACATTCGGTCGCGGTGCGATGACGAACACCTGGCAGGACATCAAGAATGCCGATGTGGTGATCGTCATGGGCGGCAATGCCGCCGAGGCCCATCCGTGCGGTTTCAAATGGGTCATCGAAGCCAAGATCGAGAACAAGGCCAAGCTGGTCGTGGTCGATCCGCGCTTTACCCGCACCGCCTCGGTCGCCGATCTCTATGCCCCGATCCGTCCGGGCACCGACATCGCCTTCCTGTCCGGCGTGATGCGTTATCTGCTGCTGAACGACAAGATCCAGCACGATTATGTCCGCTCCTACACCAACGCCGGGCTGATCGTGAAGGAGGGCTTCGCCTTCGAGGATGGCCTGTTCTCGGGCTATAACGAAGAGAAGCACCTCTATGACCGCTCCAGCTGGGACTACGAGTTGGACGAACAGGGTTTCGCCAAGGTGGACGAGACCTGGCAGCATCCGCGCTGCGTCATCAATCTGCTGAAGAAGCATATCGACCGTTACACCCCCGAAATGGTGTCGCGGATCTGCGGCACGCCGCAGGACAAGTTCCTGAAGGTGTGCGAGCTGATCGCCAGCACCTCGAGCCCCGAGCGGGCCATGACCAGCCTGTTCGCGCTGGGCTGGACCCAGCATTCGGTGGGGGCGCAGAACGTCCGCTCGATGGCGATGGTCCAGCTGCTGCTGGGCAATATCGGCGTTTCGGGCGGCGGCATGAACGCGCTGCGCGGCCATTCCAACATCCAGGGCCTGACCGATGTGGGGCTGCTGTCCTCGTCGATGCCGGGCTACATGACCTTGCCGAAGGATCCGGAGGTCACCTTCGACAAATATATGGAGACCCGCCAGTTCAAGCCGCTGCGTCCGGGCCAGATGAGCTATTGGCAGAACACCCGGAAGTTCTTCGTCAGTTTCCAGAAGGCGCTTTACGGCACTGCGGCGACCGCCGAGAACAACTGGGCCTATGACTGGCTGCCCAAGCTCGACGTGCCGGATTACGACATCCTGCGCGCCTTCGAGATGATGGATAAGGGCCAGATGAACGGCTATATCTGCCAGGGCTTCAACCCGATGCAGGCCTTCCCCGACCGGGGCAAGATCCGCCGATCGCTGTCCAAGCTGAAATTCCTCGTCACCGTCGATCCGTTGGACACCGAGACAGCCAATTTCTGGCAGGATTACGGCCCGCAGAACCCGTCCGATCCGTCGAAGATCCAGACCGAAGTGTTCCAGCTGCCTTGCACCTGCTTCTCGGAGGAGAACGGCTCGCTGGTCAGTTCGGCGCGCTGGCTGCAATGGCACTGGAAGGCGTCGGACGCGCCCGGCGAGGCGAAGACCGACATTTTCATCATCGCCGGCCTCTATCGGCGCATGAAGGCGATGTATGCCAAGGAAGGCGGGGCGCTGCCCGACCCGCTGCTCAACCTGACCTGGCAATATGCCGATCCGGACGAACCTGACCCGGCCGAGCTGGCCAAGGAGATGAACGGCCGCACCCTGGCCGAGATCAAGGATCCGGCGGGCAACGTCGTTTTGAAGGCGGGGCAGCTGCTCGACGGCTTCGCCCAGCTCAAGGATGACGGCACCACCACGTCCGGCTGCTGGATCTTTTGCGGCAGCTGGACCGAGAAGGGCAACCAGATGGCCCGGCGCGACGCGACCGACCCGCGCGACGCAGGTATCGCGCCGAACTGGGCCTGGGCCTGGCCGGCCAACCGCCGCATCCTTTATAACCGCGCCAGCGCCGATCCCAAGGGCAATCCCTGGAACCCGGCCAAGCCGGTGATCAAATGGAACGGCGCCTCATGGGTCGGGTTCGACGTGCCCGATTATGGCCCGACGGTGAAGCCCGAGGAGTCCATGGGCCCGTTCATCATGAACCAGGAGGGCGTCGGCAAGCTGTTCGCGCGCGGCGGCATGGCCGAAGGACCGTTCCCCGAACATTACGAGCCGTTTGAAAGTCCGGTCGACAACCCCTTGCATCCAAAGGTGAAATCGAACCCGGCGGCCCGAGTGTTCCAAAGCGATCGGGAGCATTTCGGTTCGTCGTCCGACTTCCCCTATGTCGGCACCACCTATCGCCTGACCGAGCATTTCCACTATTGGACCAAGCATGCCCACATCAATGCGATCCTCCAGCCGGAGGAGTTCGTCGAAGTGGGCGAAGTCTTGGCCAAGGAGAAGGGGATCGAGCAGGGCGGCTGGGTGCGGGTTTCGTCGAAGCGCGGCCAGGTGATCTGCAAGGCTTACGTCACCAAGCGCATCAAGCCGATGATGGTCGACGGCAAGCCGACCCATGTGATCGGCTGTCCGATCCATTGGGGCTTCACCGGCGTGGCGCGCAAAGGCTACGGGGCCAACACCCTGACCCCGTTCGTCGGCGACGCCAACACCAACACGCCGGAATTCAAGGCGTTCCTGCTGAACATCGAGCCCACCACGCGTCCGCCCGCCGCCGACCTGGCGCATGGGCCGCGCAAGGCCGGGAGGAGTGCGTAAATGGCCGACCTCCAATCCCAGAACTATATCCGCCGGTCAGCGACGACGATGACGCCGCCGACCACGCGGTCGAATGTGGAAGAAGTCGCCAAGCTGATCGACGTCAGCCGCTGCATCGGCTGCAAGGCCTGCCAGTCGGCCTGCATGGAATGGAACGATCTGCGCCCCGAAATGGAGGAATTCCAGGGGGCTTACGAGAACCCGCACGATCTCAATCCCGGCGTCTGGACCCTGATGCGGTTTACCGAGTACGAGAATGATGCGGGCGATCTAGAATGGCTGATCCGCAAGGATGGCTGCATGCATTGCGAGGATCCGGGCTGCCTCAAGGCCTGCCCGGCGCCCGGCGCCATCGTGCAATATGCCAACGGCATCGTCGATTTCGTTTCGGACGCCTGCATCGGCTGCGGCTATTGCATCAAGGGCTGCCCCTTCAACATCCCGCGGGTCAGCGAGAAGGACCACAAATCCTACAAATGCACCCTGTGCTCGGATCGCGTCGCTGTCGGGCTGGAACCGGCCTGCGTCAAGACCTGTCCGACCGGCGCCATCATGTTCGGCACCAAGGCCGACATGAAGGATTGGGCCGAGGAACGCATCGACGAGTTGAAGAGCCGCGGCTTCGAGCATGCCGGCCTTTACGATCCGGCCGAAGTCGGCGGCACCCACGTGATGTATGTGCTGCATCACGCCGACAAGCCTTCGCTCTATGCCGGCCTGCCCGACAATCCGCGCATCAGCCCGATCATCGGTCTTTGGAAAACCGTGCTGAAGCCGGTCGCCCTGGCCGGCATCGCCTTCGCCGCGGTCGGCGCCTTCGTACACGGCATCCTGGCCGGCCCGATGGAAGTCGGCGAGGAGGATGAAACCGCGGCCCGCGAGGAGATCGAGCGGAGGAGGAAGTCATGAGCCAGAACCGCCCGAAGGACGCGATCACGCGCAACGGCCCGCTGACCCGGCTCAATCATTGGCTGACCGGCCTCTGCTTCGTTCTGCTGATGCTGTCGGGGCTGGCCATGTTCCACCCCTATTTCTCGTGGCTGTCCTTCCTGTTCGGCAGCGGCCAGTGGATGCGCGCGGTCCATCCCTGGTTCGGCGTCGCGCTGGTGGCGAGCTTCCTCGGCCTGTTCGTCCAGTTCTGGCGCTGCAATCTGTGGAAGCGTGAAGACACCGAGTGGGTGAAGAATGTCGACAAGCTGCTTAAGGGCGGGGAAGGCATGCCCGAGATCGGCCGTTTCAATGCCGGCCAGAAAGGCGTGTTCTGGGGCATGGCGCTGCTGATCCCGGTGCTGTTCGTCTCCGGCCTGCTGATCTGGGAATATTATTTCGGCCATGCCACCACCATTCCGGTCCAGCGTGTCGCCTTGCTGATCCATAGTGCCGCGGCCATCGGGGTGATCCTGATCTGGATCGTCCATGTCTATGCAGCGATCTGGGTGAAGGGCTCGATGCGGGCGATGATCCGCGGCTGGGTGACGCCGGGCTGGGCCCGCCACCATCATCCGAAATGGTTCCGCGCCTTGGTCGAGACCGGCTCCTCCGGCCCGACGCCCAATCCGAAACCGGGGAATCGCGCGCCGTGAGACAATTCGAGGCGCCGCCCTCGGCGGCGTGGGTCGGCAACCCCCAGGGCGGCGTCAGCGCGCCCGATCCCATCCTGCCGCCGGACGCCGCGACCCGCTTCAAGCGCACCGCGGCCCGCCTGGCCGATCTGGCCAACGACCACCCGATGAGCGACTGGCTGCTGTTCCTGTGCAATTTGTCGCAGGCGCAGCACGAAGCGGCCCAGGCCATCCAGCCGCCGGTTCCGGACGCCGACAGGATCGCCAGGACGGCCGCCGCCGGCATGCCGCCGCTGGCCGCCGATGGGCATCGCAGGGACGCGTCCTGGCGCGAAGCGCTGGGGCACTTGCTGGAGCGTTTCGACGGTGCCGAGGAGGCGCTGGCGGCTGTGGTGACCGATTTGAAATCGCGATCCGAGGCCGAACTCGAAGCCTTGGCCGATGCCTTCCTCGGCGGTTCGCTGCCGCCGGAACAGGCGGGCCATTCCTTGTTCATCGCCGCCGCGCTGCAGGTCTATTTCACCCGTCTGGCGGCCGGCTTGCCGGCGGATCACCTCCGCTTGCTGCCCGAGCGCAATCTCTGCCCGTGCTGCGGCTCGACCTCGGTTTCGTCACTGGTAACCGCTTCGGGCAAGACGCCCGGCGTGCGCTATCTCTATTGTTCGCTGTGCTCGACGGCCTGGAATCATGTGCGGGCGGTCTGCATCACCTGCGGCCAATCGGGCAAGCTGGCGGTGCGCGCCATCGAGGGCGAGGAGGAGGCGTCGATCAAGGCCGAGACCTGCGACGACTGCCACACTTATTCCAAGTCGCTTTATCTGGCCAAGGATACCGAGCTCGACCCTTACGCCGACGATTTGGCCAGCCTCGGTCTCGATCTGCTGGTGTCGGAAGCCGGCTGGGCACGCCATGCGCCCAATCCGTTCCTGCTAGGGTGACGGATCGGGAACCCCCTCGATACCGTAGGATTTCCAGATCGAGCGATAGGTGCCGTCGGCGACGATGGCCGCCAGATTGCGGTTGAACAGGGCGCACATCTTGCCGTTGCGGAAGGCTGCCCGCACGCCGTGGCGTTCCGGGAAAATGTCGTGGACGTCCAGCTCTTCGTTGCTTCCCGTCAGCAGGCCGAGCCGCTTTGCGTACCATTGGAAGATCGAATGATCGAGGACGATCACGTCGCTGCGCCCGGCGTAGAAGAAGCGCACCTGCTGATCCTGGGCATGAAATTCGACGAAATTGTCCGGCATGACGACGGGCATGTTGCTGCCCGGCCTGCCGATGTCGAGATCCTCGTAAAGATATTGCCGGATCGCGACCTTGTAGCGCAGCAGCTGGGTGACGTCGTCGAGAACGATATGGCGCGACCGCAGCGTGATCGCCACATTGTGATAGCTCATATAGATGGCGGTGTGGCAATAGTCCGGCAGGTCGGAGGGCTGCAATCCGGTGGTGAAATCGACATTCGAGCCGGCAAACTCCGCCATCAGCCGCCTTTTCGGCATGGTCTGGATGGTGACGCGATAACCGGCGCGGCGCAGGACCGCGTCGACGATATCGCGTTCGGCGCCCCGGATCTCGGCGCCATCGGCCCAGAGATAGGGCGCCTTGCCCGCGGCGAAAGTGCCGGTCAGCTCTTCCGCCGCCGACAGCGCCGGCAGCAAAATCAGGAAGAGCGCGAATTGCCATCTCTTGCGCATGGTCCGCAAGGATAGCCGATTTCCCCCGGTTTGATTAGAATCCCAGCGCCACCGCCAGCAATCCCCCGGCGATCCCCGCCGCCACCACGCCGCCGACCGCCAGCCCCAAGGCGCGCGGATGGAACGACCGTGCCAGCATGGCCAGCGACGGCAGGCTGACCGGCGGCAGGGTCATCAGCAGCGCGCCGGCCGGGCCGACACCCATGCCGAGGGACAGCATCGCCTGGATGATCGGCACTTCGCCGGCGGTCGGGATCACGAACAGCATGCCGGCCAGGGCGAAGCCGGCGATCCAGATCACGCTGTCGTCGATGTCGGGGCCGATGGCGGGAAACAGCCAGGCCCGCGCCGCGCCCAGCAGCAGAACGATCACGACATATTCGGGGATCAGGCGAACGGCCATGCGTGCCAGGATGCCCAGCCAGCGCAGGAAGGGATTGCCGCGATCCTCGGTCGGAGGCGCGAAGGCTGCGATTGTTTCGTCCGCCGGGCTGACCCGGTTGACCAGCCAGCCGAGGCCGAACACCAGAACGGCACCAAGGACCAGGCGCAGCGCCGCCCAATGCCAGCCCAGCACGAAGCCGATGAACACCAGGGTCGCCGGGTTGAGCACGGTATTGCCGAGCCAGAAGGCCATCGCGGCGCCCGGCGTGGCGCGCTCCTTCCTCAGGCCCATCACGACAGGTGCCGCGCAGCAGGTGCACATCATGCCGGGCAGCGACATCAGCCCGGCTGCGACCACCGGGCCGACGCCCCGGCGCCCCAGCAGGCGGGCCACCCATCCGGGCGGCAGCAGCGCCTGGATCGCCGAGCCGAGCAGCAGGCCCAGCACCATCGCCTGCCAGATCGCCTTGCCATAGGCCAGGGCGTAGCCCAACGCCGCATCCAAGGACGGGGCGGGGGCCTGCGCCTCGGCGCCCATCAGGATCGATTTGCCGATGGCGTGGTTGGCGGCGGCGGCGAATGCGCGCGCGTAATAGGGCGACCATTTGACGTAATAGAGGCCGGCCACGGCGATCAGCGCGACGGTCGCAGGACCGATCAGCTGATTGATCTTGCTGGTATTCTGCATGAAGATGCGCCCTCCGGGCGACGGCTTGGTTGGTTAGGCTAAGCTGGTCAAACTGTACGAAAGTCGGCATGAAATGGATAGCGCCATCACCCGATTGACCGATCTCGCCCATGGCGGCGGCTGCGGCTGCAAACTGGCGCCTTCGGTGCTGCAGCAATTGCTGGCCGGGCAGAAGCAGACGGCGCCCTATGCCCAATTGCTGGTCGGCGCCGAAACCAGCGACGACGCCGCGGTCTGGCAGATCGACGAGACCCATTGCATCGTCGCTACCACCGATTTCTTCATGCCGGTGGTCGACGATCCGCGCGATTTTGGCCGCATCGCCGCCACCAACGCTTTGTCCGACATCTACGCCATGGGCGGCCGCCCGATCTTCGCCCTCGCCATCCTCGGCATGCCGCTCGGCAAGCTGCCGATCGAGACCGTGCGCGCCATTCTCGATGGCGGCGCCTCGGTCTGCGCCGAGGCCGGCATTCCGGTCGCCGGCGGCCATTCGATCGATTCCGCCGAGCCGATCTACGGGCTCGCCGTCATCGGCCTGGCCTCGCCCGGGCATGTGCGGCGCAATGCCAGCGCGCGCGCCGGCGACACGCTGATCCTGACCAAGGGGCTGGGCGTCGGCGTCTATTCCTCGGCCTTCAAGAAGCAGGTGCTGGATAAAGCCGGCTATGACGAAATGATCGCCTCGACCACGCTGCTCAATTCGGTGGGGGCGGTTCTGGCCGAAGATCCCGACGTTCACGCCATCACCGACGTTACCGGCTTCGGGCTGCTCGGCCATGGGCTGGAAATGGCGCGCGGGTCGGGCCTGACCCTGGAGATTTCGCTGGAAAGCCTGCCGTTCCTGGCCCAGGCGGAAGCGCTGGCCCAGGCCGGCTGCATCACCGGCGCCTCGACCCGCAATTGGGCCAGCTATGGCGAGGGCGTCGTGTTGCCGGAAGGCCTGGCCGATTGGAGCCGCGCTTTGCTGACCGATCCGCAGACCTCGGGCGGCTTGCTGATTTCCTGCGCCGCCGACCGCGCCGAGGAGATCCTGGTCGGCATCACCCAGGCCGGTTATCCGTCTGCCCGCATCATCGGCCATGCCATCGTTGGTGAGCCTAAGGTGAAGATCGTTTGATGGCGGAAGGGAGCGGGAGTCGAACCCACCCGAGACGGTTCAGCCGCCTCACACGGATTTGAAGTCCGCACGCCCCACCGGAGACGATTCCCTTCCAGGATGGCCTGAGAGAAACACGCTCAACCGAACATGTCCAGCCGGCGCGGATCGATGCGCCGCATGTCGCCGCGCCGGATCGTAATGCCGTGCCGGTCAAAAAAATCAAGGATCTGGATTGCGACTTTGCGGCCGACTTCCTGGCCTTTGTCTTCCAGGCGGTCGCGGAATTGCGCGGCGGCGAACCAGTCGGTGAATTCGGCGGCGATGGCAATCATTTCCTTCACGGTCGATCGCAGGAAGAAATGGTCATGGGCGACCTGATCGACCCAGCCCATGCGGCCGGCCACCTTGAGGATGCGGCGCACCTCGGTTTCCGGGCGGCCGGTCTCGCCCGCAATGTCGCGCACTCTGGGAGGGCGGAAGCGGACAGCGCCTTCCAACAGTGGCGTGAATTCTTTCCACGCCGCCTCGTCGGCCTCGGTAATGCGCGCCTTGTGGCCGGGCAAGCGCAGGAACGAACCCTCGGCCGCCAGCTTGCCGTCGGCGATGGCGCGCTGAACCGCCAGCGCGAACAGCGCGGCGGGCAGGCGGGGCTGCACCGACAGGCGCAGCCGTTCGCGGCCTTGGCCCTGCTGATCGGGATGCTCTTCATGGTGGGCAGCCAGCACGGCGGTCATGCCGGCCAGGAACTCTTCCCAGCGCTTCGGCGAGAAAGCGAAGCGGTCGAGCGTCACCAGATTCTCTGTGACGATGGCCGAGGGCGGCAGCGCGCGGTCGCGCGCGAAGGCCGCGAGGTCGCAGGCATAGGGCGGCACGTCGAGGAGTGCTGCCAGCGCGGCGGCGGGATCGGGCAAAGCGAGCGCGGCGCGGATCGCGGCGCGCTCCGGCGTGCGGCGCTTGCGTTCCGGCGGGCGTAGATCGATGAAGCGGCCGCCGCCCAAGGTATGCTGCGCCGAGCTGTCACGAATGATGAAGCGATCGCCCGCGGCGGCGGCGATCGGGCGGTCGAGTACCATCTGCACGTCAGGTTCGAGGAGGATGAGGCGAGCGCCGACATCCGAGGCGCCATGATGCAGCCGGACCTTAAGGCTCTTGAGTGGATTGGTCAGGCGCAGCGACGCCTCGATTCGGCTGGTGGGCGCGTGCAGCTCGGGCGCCAGCACCATGTCGCCGCGCCGGATGGCGTCCTTGGTTATCTCCGGCCCGGCCAGATTGAGCGAGCAGCGGTCGCCGGCCTTGCCCTCGCTGGCCTGGGCGTTCTGGGCGTGCAGCGAGCGGACGCGAGCGGCCAAACCTGAAGGGCTGACGATCACTTCGTCACCGACTTTCACCGTGCCCGACAGCACGGTTCCGGTAACGACCACACCAACGCCCGACAGGATGAAAACCCGGTCCACCGACAGTCGGAAGCCCATGGTGCGCTCGGCCTCGCGCACCGAGACGAACTCGCGCGCCGCTTCGCTTAGGCGCTCTTTCAGTTCGGCTACGCCTTCGCCGCTGCGGGTGGAGACCGCCAGGATGTCCGCACCCTCCAGGCTGGTGTCGGTCAGCAGCACGCCGATCTCGGCACGCAAAGCCTCGATGCGGTCGCGTGTGGCAAGGTCACTCTTGCTGACCACCACCAGCCCGCGCGACAGGCCCAGCAGATCGATGATGGCCAGATGTTCGCGCGTCTGCGGCATTACCCCGTCATCGGCCGCCACCAGCAGCAGCGCGAAATCGATGCCGGCGGCGCCCGCCACCATGGTGTGCACGAAGCGCTCATGGCCTGGCACGTCGACGAACCCGATGGTCGGGCCATCCGCCAGCGGCAGATAGGCGAAGCCCAGCTCGATGGTGATGCCGCGCGCCTTCTCTTCCTTGAGGCGGTCGCCATCGATGCCGGTCAAGGCGCGGACGAGGGCGGTCTTGCCGTGATCGATATGGCCGGCGGTGCCGATGATCACGAAAGGGCTTTCAAACTTGCGATAAAGCCAGCTTCGTCGCGCAGGCAGCGCAGATCGAGCAGCAGGCGTCCATCCTCGATATGGCCGATCACCGGGCGCGGCAGACGGCGCAGCGCGGCGGCCAGATCGTTGAGCCCGCTGCCCGACACCGCTAATCCAGCCGAGGGCAGGGTGTCGAGCGGCAAGGCGCCGGAGCCGATCTGGCTTTGGCAGGCGCAGACGGAAACGCTGAACCGGTCCCCCACTGCTTTGGCCAGCACCGGCGCCAGCCGCGCCGCCTGGGCCTCGATCTCGGCCAGCGGGCGGGCCAGCATCGCCAATGTCGGCAGGCGCTGCGCCAGCCGGTCTGGATCGCGATAGAGCTTCAGCGTCGTCTCGATGGCGGCCAGGCGGATCTTGTCGACGCGTAAGGCCCGCTTCATCGGATTGCGGTTGAGGGCGGCGATCAGATCGCGCCGTCCGACGATGAAGCCGGCTTGCGGCCCGCCCAGCAGCTTGTCGCCTGAAAAAGTGACCAGATCGGCGCCTTCGGCCACCGCTTCCCGAACGGTCGGTTCGCGCTTCAGGCCATAGCGCGACAGATCGACCAGGCTGCCCGAGCCGAGATCGTTGAGCAGCGGTACCCCGGCATCGTGGGCGATCCGGGCCAACTCCGGCGCCTCGACCTCGGCGGTGAAGCCCTGGATGCGATAGTTCGAGGTATGGACCTTGAGGATGACGCCGATGTCGGAGGTCAGCGCCGCCCGATAATCCTTGGCATGGGTGCGGTTGGTGGTGCCGATCTCGACCAGACGGGCGCCGGCCTGCGCCATGATGTCGGGCATGCGGAAGGCGCCGCCGATCTCGATCAGCTCGCCGCGCGAGACGATGGCGCCGCGATCCTTGGAGAGAGTGTTCAAGGCCAGCAGAACGGCGGCGGCATTGTTGTTCACCAATGTCGCGTCTTCGGCGCCGGTCAGTTCCAGCAGCAGGCCGCGCACATGATCGTCGCGCTCGCCCCGGCCGCCCGCCTCGACGTCATATTCCAGCGCGACCGGATTGCCCATGGCGGCGGTGGCGGCGGCGATCGCTTCCTCGGCCAGCAAAGCGCGGCCGAGATTGGTGTGCAGCACGGTGCCGGTCAGGTTGAACAGCGGGGCGAGGGATGGGCGGCCGGACTCCTCCAGCTTGCCGGCCGCCAGGGCTGCGACCGTCTCGGTGGTCGGAACCTCGAGCAAAGCCGTTCCGGCGAGAATGCCGGCGCGCAGATCGGCCAGCGCTTCGCGGATCGCCTCGGTCGCCGCCACGCGGCCATGGCGCTCGATCAGGGCGGCGGCGGAGATCAGCACGGCATCGGTGGAGGGGAGGTCGCGGGGATGCACGAAAAGCCTCGGACTGAAAGCGGTTGCCCTTTTTATTTCACACCGGCGGGCATCGGCAAATCCCTATAATCCAGGGCATGAGCCAGTCTATAGAGCATATCGTCGTCCTGATGCTGGAGAACCGTTCGTTCGACCACATGCTCGGCTATCTCTATACAGCCGCCGGCAACAAATCGCCGTCAGGCCAGCCGTTCGAGGGATTGACCGGTTCGGAATCCAATGCGGACTCTTCGGGCAAGGCGGTCAAAGTCTTCCCGATCACCGCTGCAACCCCCAACGCCTATTTCATGCCGGGCGCCGATCCGGGCGAGGGGTATAAGGCGACCAATTCCCAGCTGTTCGGCAGCAACACGGCGCCGTCCGTACGGCCAACCGTCTCCAATACCGGCTTCGTCACCGATTTCGAGTACACGCTGAGCTGGGAACCCAAGCAGCACCCCAAGGAAGTGGTGCCGGGCACCCAGGCGTCAGACATCATGGGCTGTTTCTCGCCTGAGATGCTGCCGATCCTGTCGGGGCTGGCCAAGGGCTATGCGGTCTGCGACCTGTGGTTCGGCTCCGCCCCGACCGAAACCCTGCCCAACCGAGCTTTCGCCCTGGCTGGCACGTCGCAGGGCCATATGGACGACAACACCAAATCCTACACCGTGCCGAGCATCTTCGGCGCCTTGACCAAGGCGGGGGTGAACTGGCGGGTGCATGGCTATGTCAATCCGCCGCTGACCCGCGGGGATTTCCCCGACACCCTGTCGGCGCCCGACGCCAATTTCGGCCTGTTCGCCGATTTCCAGGCCTCCGCTGCCGCCGGCACTCTGCCGGCTTTCACCTTTCTGGAACCGGCCTGGTCGGGGACGGGACAGAACGACCAGCATCCGGTGTCCGACGTCTCGGCCGGCGAGCGGCTGATCTACGCCGTCTATCAGGCGATGCGGACCAGCCCTTTGTGGCAGAAGTCGCTGCTGATCATCACCTATGACGAACATGGCGGTTGCTACGATCACGTACCGCCGCCCTGGACGGCTACGCCGCCCGATTCCACCGCTGGCGAATTCGGCTTCGATTTCAAACGCTTCGGGCCGCGTGTTCCCACGCTGCTGATATCGCCGCTGATCGCCGCCGGCACCGTGTTCCGGGTTCCCGCCAGCGGGGCGCCGCTCGACCATACGGCGATCCTGAAGGCGGTCGAGACGCGCTGGGGCATCCCCGCTTTGACCGCGCGCGACGCCACGGCTCCCGACCTCTGGCCGGTGATCACTCTGTCCACGCCGCGCACCGACGATCCCCTGGCGGGCATCACGCCGCCGGCGGCGCCGGTTTCGCCGCTGCCGCGCGACATCCCGACCCATCTGCAGCAGGTGCATGCGGAAATGGCGGCGGCCTTGCCGGTGCGCGACGGACAGGGCGCTTCGCACCATGCGGTGCCGCCGCTCAAGACCAGCGACGAATACGACGCTTACATCCGCGATCGGGTCGAACGCTGGAAGAAGAGCCGGTCTTAGAGCCAGTGGTAGAGCGAGGCGTAAAGCGCGTCGGGGTCGATGGGTTTGACGATGAAATCGTCCATGCCCGCCGCCTGGCACGCGCGCCGATCCTCCTCGAAGGCATTCGCCGTCATGGCGAGAATCGGAAAGCTATGGCCGTTGGGGAGGGTGCGGATCGCCCGGGTCGCCTCCAGACCATCCATTTTCGGCATGAGGACGTCCATCAGGACGATGTCATAGTGTTTCGCCCGGGCGTGGTCGATCGCGTCGATGCCGTCCTCGGCAAGATCGACTTCCAGCCCGACGCTCCGCAGCAATTCCAATGTCACTTCCTGATTGATGGCATTGTCCTCGACCAGCAGGACGCGCTTGCCGGCCTTGGTTCGCCGCAGCGCTTCCTCGACATCGCCGTTACCCGCGCCCGGGTCGGCCAGCGGCTGTTTCCGGCCGAGGCCGAGCCTGGCGGTGAACCAGAATGTGCTGCCTTGCCCGAGGCGGCTCGTGACGCCCGCGTCGCCGCCCATGAGCTGGGCCAATCCCTTGACGATGACCAGTCCGAGCCCGGTCCCGCCCGCCCGCGTTCCGGCCGGTTGTCCACCTTGCTCGAAGGGCGAGAAGAGGCGCGCCAGGGTCGCCTCGTCGATACCGGTTCCGGTGTCGGCGACCTCGAAGCGGATCAGCGCGGATAATCCGTCGCTCTCCTCGGATGTGGCTCTCAGAAGAATTGTGCCGCCTTCGGTGAATTTGACGGCGTTCGAGGCGAAATTGAGAAGGGCTTGCCGGAGCCGCGTTTCGTCCCCGTTCAGGAGGGGCGGACAAGCGGCATAGTCGAGCAGGACCTCGGTCCCCTTCGTCGCAGCACCCAGCGAGACGATGCCCTGCACGGCCTCGAACAATCCCGCCACCGTGAAATCCTTCTTGTCGAGTTCAAGCTTCCCGGCGTCGATCTTGGCGAGGTCGAGGATGTTGTTGACGATCGACAGCAAGTGCTGGCCGGCGCTTTGAATCTTGTCGAGCTGGTCGAATTGGCGCGGCTCCGCATGGGCGCGCAGCAGATGCGTCAATCCCAGCACCGCATTGAGCGGCGTGCGGATTTCATGGCTCACATTGGCGATGAAATGGCTCTTGGCGCGATTGGCGGCTTCTGCGGCGGCGTAAGCCTGGGAAACCTCGCGGGAATGCTGGAGGGTGCGGAAGTCTCCTTCGATGACGTTCCTGAGCTGACAGAGAAGGGCTTGGTGCAAATCGGAGAAATGCCGCGTCTTGGAATCCAGCACGCAGAAGGTGCCGAAAACCGAGCCGTCGGGCCATATCAGGGGGATGCCGAGATAGCTGATCATGTTCAGCTTGACGTCGGGGTTGTGGCTCCAGGCGGGATCGTCGAGCGCGTTCGGCACGTGAAGCTGGGCGCGCGTCGCCATCACGGTTTCGCAATAGAGACCGGTGCCGAGATCGGCCTTCTCATGTTCCTCGTAAGGGTTGCCATCGCTAGCGCTGCTGACCAGTACTTCGATCTGCTCGGGCCAGACGCGCATGATGAGGGCGGCCGGCACCTGCAGGATGGCGGCCGCGACGTCGAGCGTTTTTTGCCAGCGCTCCAGGAAATCGTCCGAAACCGGATGTATCGCGTTCATGCGGATTTCCCCCGCGCTTATCTTGCCGGTTGTGGCCGGGTTTTGCTACTGGCTTCGACATCGTCGATCCCGCATATACTGACGGCACTGAACTGGTCGTTGGCGCGGGATTTGCCCTATGGGTTCGATGCAATTGTTCGAGCTGATCATCGGCATGTTGCTGGCGATCATAGCCCTTCACTATGCGGCGCGCCGGCTCCGCCTGCCGCCGGCCATCGCGCTGCTGGCGGGCGGCGCGGTGCTGGCCTTCGTGCCGGGCTTGCCGCATATCGAACTCGACCCCGATCTGGTGCTGGTGATCTTCCTGCCGCCGCTGCTGATGGACGGGGCCTGGTTCATCGCGCTGGCCCATCTCAAGCGCCATATGATCGGCATCGCCTCGCTGGCGATCGGCGCCGTGCTGTTCACCACGCTGGTGGTGGCGGTGGCCGCCCATATGCTGATGCCGTCCTTGCCCTGGGCCGCCTGCGCGGCCTTGGGCGCCATCGTCTCGCCGCCCGACGCGATCTCGGTGCGCGCCGTGCTGGCCACCGTGCGGCTGCCGCGCCGCCTGCAGATCCTGCTGGAGGGTGAAAGCCTGCTGAACGACGCCACCGGACTGGTGCTGTTCCGCTTCGCCATCGCGGCCGGCGTCACCGGCGCCTTCAGCACCGTCGACGCCTTGGAGAGCTTCGCTGTGCTGGCCCTCGGCGGCGCCTTGACCGGAATCGTGATCGGGGCGGCCTGGGTGCTGCTGGTGCGGCGCCTCGGCGACGAATATTTGATGATCGCCGCTTCGGTCCTGGTGCCTTGGACAGCCTATATGCTGGGCGAGGCGGTCCATGTCTCGGGCGTCATCGCCACGGTGACCGCCGGGCTGATCTGCGGCTGGTACCAGCATGTGATCTTCCAGGCTTCGGTGCGCGTGCGGGGAAGCTCGTTCTGGACGGTGATGATCTTCCTGATGGAGGCGACCGTCTTCATGCTGATCGGCTCTACCTTACGCGGGGTGATCGAGCGGGTCGGCAGCCTCGACGTAGTGATGGACCAGATGGCGGTGCCGGTGCTGGTGATCCTCGCGGTGCTGACCCTGGCCCGCTTCGCCTGGGTGTTCGGTTCGGATCTGCTGATCATCGTGCTGCGGTGGTTCGGAATATGCCGCCACTTCACGGCGCTCGGCGTCGGATGCAGCACCGTGCTGGGCTGGGCCGGCATGCGCGGGGTGGTGACCCTGGCGGTGGCGCTCAGCGTGCCGGAGGGCTTTCCCGGCCGCGACTTCATGCTGGTGACCGCCTTCGCGGTGATCCTGATCCCGGTGCTGGTGCAGGGCACCACCCTGGGCGCCGTGATCCGCAAGGCCAATCTGGTCGAACCCGAGCATGAGCGCGTGCGGCTGACCGCCAGCCAGGCCGAGGCGGCGATGGCCCAGGCCCAGGCCGCGCTGATCGAAAGCCGGGCCTATGACGAGGACGGAAAACTGATCCATCCCCAATTGTTGGAACGCTATCGGCGCCGCGCCACGGTCTATACCAACTATGCCGGCAAGGAGGTCGATTACGCGCCCCGCGTCCAGGCCCATTTCGGCCTGATCTTGGAGGCGATCGCCGCCGGCCGGGCCGAATTGATCCGCCTGCACCGCGCCGGCGAAATCGACGAGCGGACCATGCACGACCTCGAACGGGTGCTGGATCTCGAAGAGCTGACGGCTCAGTCCGCCTTGACCTGAGGCTCCCAGCGATGGTTGGGGTCGGCCAGCTGGCGGTCGACCTCTTCGGGCGGCGCCCAGGTCATGGTGGGCAGGTCCAGGGCGCAGAAACCGGTCAGCTTGCGTTGGTCCTGGAAAGTCTTCACCCGCTTCAGATAATCGGGCTCCTCGGGCAGGAACAGCCAATAATCCGGCGGCTGGAAGCTGGCATAGCCGTTGACCGTCGGCAGGTGATGGAGTTCGGCCACCAGCATGGCGTCGACGCTGTGCAGATAGACGCCTTCGATGCGTCCGCTCATATGGCCTTCCTTGAGATCCACGCGGGAAACGAAGAAGGAGCGGCACTCGGCCGGCGCCGGCCCCAGCCGCGCCAGGCGCGCGGTCCAATGGGGGCGGTCGATGCCAAGGCCGGGATGGATGTTGATCTCTTCGGCGACCAGCAGCAGGCACAGCGCGCCCAGCGCCCATTTCGGCCAGGTGGCGGAACTGCGCGCCAGGAAGCAGACGGCCAGCGCGATCAGCGGGGCTGCCAGGAACAGCTGATAGCGCGAAATGACGCGGATCGCCTTGCCGCCCGGGATGTACTCATAGACGATCGGATAGAACGCGGTGTCGCGCCCGAAATGCATCAGCATCACCCAGGAGCACAGGGTCGCCAGCGCCGCGGGCAAAGCGAGCGGAACATCCTTGCGATGGAAGACGGACCATCCCACCGCGCAGAAGAAGACGGCCAGGATGGCGAGCGGGAAGCCGGTGGTGCGCTCGGTGAACAGGCTGATGTCGGGGGCGATGCGGTGGTGCAAAGCGGCATCCAGCTTCCCGAACACCAGATTGCCGTCGCCGACATGGACCATGTCGAACACCGACGGGCTGAACAAGGCCATGGAGGCGATGTCGTGCATGCCGGTCTCGTCCGCCTTGGGGCCGTACAGCGCCATGAACGGATAGAGGCCGGCGCCCAGCAGCAGGACGAACAGCACCAGGATGGGGAAGTGGCGCCAGACGATCCCGGCGATCTCCTTCTTTCCCTTCCAGGGCGAGAACAGCAGCCAGGCGGCCAGGAAGAACAAGGTGAAATAGGCGAAGAACCACGCCATGTAGAAGGCGGTCATCAGCAGCATGGCATAGAGGGCGACGCAGGCGACGCCGAAGCCGATGCCGCGCAGGCGGCGGTTTTGCTTCAGCGAATCGACCATCTCCCAGGCCAGCACGGCGACGACGGGCACGAAGGACACGCTCAGCAATTGCTGGTGCACCATGTGGATGAAGGCGCCGTTGCTGAGGGTGAAGATCACCGCGCCGAACATCGACCAGGCGCGGTCGAGGCCGAACATGCGGCGGAGTGCTGCATAGAGGCCGAAATAGCCGATGGCGCGCACCACGACATTGACCAGCTCGCTCGACAGGAACGCATCGGCGCCCAAGAGGCGTGGAATGCTGTAGATCACGCCGTAGAGGAAATAGCCGTCGTTATATCCGAGCGTATTGGGCTCGGGATAAAAGTAGTTGGTGACGAAGGGATGGGAATAGCCGCGGAACACATTGAACCAATGTTCCAGCAGCGAGACCTCGATGAAGCCGTCATAGCGGTCGCTGAACAGGTTCGTGAAGCCGTTTGCGATCTGCGCCCTGAAGAAAACCGCCGTGGCCAGCAAGCCGACGGCGATGACCATACCTCTTCCCACCCGCACTTTTCTTCCCCGATCCGGCCGGGCGCCCACGCGCCCGCGCCGGGACCGTCGCTTAAATGGCAGACGGTGTCAATTGTGGGGAGGGGGCGGGCCTCAGTGCTTCCCGGTTTCGTGCAGCCGGGTCAGCATATGGTGGAATTGATCGCCGCCCATGGTCGGGGTATCGACGCCGGATTCCAGGCTGCGGACCAGATCGTTGGCCTTGCGCAGGCGGGCCGACAGGAACACGGCCAGCGCCTTGAAGAAGCGGGCGGCGAAGCCCGGATCGGTGTCGAGCCGGTGTTGCAGGGCGGCCTTTTCGACGGCGAGATATTGCAGGGTGCCGACCGCGACCACGCTGGCCGAGGGCGGGGCATGGTCGACGAAGGCCATTTCACCGACCACGTCGCCGGCCCGCAGCACGGCGACCACGCCGGCGCCGCTGGCGCGGACTTCCGCCGTACCGTTCAACAAGATGTAGAGATCGGGTGTTTCTACCGATTCCTGGATCAGGATCTTCTCGTCGGACAATTCACGCACCTGTCCGACACTGACCATCCAGTCGATGTCGTCGTCGTTAAGATGACCGAGAATATAGAGAATCTTCCGCATTGACGCCTGCCCCCAAAGCTTATGCGCCGTAAAGATCGCGGATATGACGCCGATTTCCAAGTCCCTGTTTGCGGTAAACGTTTCAACTGTCATCAATCACAGGTGAGCGCCGGCCGGGTTCTGCCATCATGGGTTTTCATCCGTGTCAGCGAGAGGAGCCCTCATGCAATCCGGTATCAGCCGCCGCGCCGTCCTCGCGGCGCTTCCCCTGGCGATGAGCCTGCCATCCCTGGCCGCCACCTCGACTGTTCCGCCGGTTACCCACCGCCGGGTAGAGGTCAACGGCATCACGCTGCATGTCGCCGAGCAGGGGACCGGGCCGCTGGTCATCCTCTGCCATGGCTGGCCGGAATGCTGGCATAGCTGGCACCATCAGATGGCGGCTCTGGCCGCGGCCGGCTATCGCGCGGTGGCGCCCGACCAGCGGGGCTTTGGCGACAGCGACGCGCCGACCGAGATCGAGCAGTACACCATCGCCCATACCGTCGGCGACATGGTCGGGCTGGTGGGCGCGCTGGGCGAGACGCAGGCCGTCATCGTCGGCCATGATTGGGGAGCGCCGGTCGCCTGGGCCGCGGCGCAGCTTCGCCCCGACATCTTCCGCGCCGTCGCCGCGATGAGCGTGCCCTTCGTTTGGCGCGGCCCCAAGCCCCCGCTGCAAGAGCTGAAGGAGGCCGGCGTCACCCGCTATTACTGGCAATATTTCCAGACGCCCGGCGTGACCGAGGCCGAGCTGGAGGCCGACCCCGACCTCTCCCTGCGCGCCATCCTGTATGGCCGCGACCTCACCCTGATGCTGAAGCCCGATTGCGGTTTTCTGGGTGAAAATCTGCCGCTGAAGCCGCGCCCCGCCTGGCTGAGCGAGGAGGATGTCTCGACCGTCGCCGCGGCCTATCGCCAGAGCGGTTTCCGCGGCGGGCTCAACTGGTATCGCAACATCGACCGCAATTGGGGCCTGGCGGGCGCCTGGGACGGCCTACAGATCCGCCAGCCGGCCTTGTTCATCTCCGGCACCGACGACATTCTGTACCGCAGCAGTCCCCGGGTGCGCGCCGCCATCGACAAATTGCCGGAAACCGTCCCCGGCCTGCGCCGCACGATGCTGATCGACGGGGCGGGGCACTGGATTCAGCGCGAGCGGCCGGCGGAGGTCAGCGAGGCGCTTATCGCCTTCCTGAGGGAGGCGGGGTGACGCATCCGCATCCTTTAACCTCCGTCATCAGGGGGTGTTGTCGTTGCTGAGACCCAGCTCGTTCGCCAGCTGGGGATTGTCGAGAATGACCCGGTCGTCATAGCTGGCCGGCGTGACGGGCGGCGCCACGGTGATCTGGCCATATCCTCCGACGCCGAAAATCCCGGCCAATCCCGACTTGCGGAACCAGTCGATGTCCATCTCGGGATCGGCCAGCAGATCGGTGACCAGCTTGCGGTTGCCGCCGGGAGTGTCCTGATGGTCGGTGGCGCCGTTGTTCATGTAATAGACCCAGTGCCCGAGGCCGGCGGCCGGATGCAGGCCGTCGGTTGCCGGGTCGGGCGTGGCGGAGACGGAATATTTCTGCTGTTTGAGCCAAGTGATGGTGTCGGGCAGGTCGATCTGCAGATCGAGCCAGTCGGAAACCTGCTCCAGCCCGTCGCGCCCGACGACGACATTGGTGCCAGAGCCGATCGGCCGGAACGGGGCGCAGGCGGCATCGGCGCCCCATTGCAGCACTTCGTCGCTCTGGCTGCCGATATTGATGACCTCCAGGCCGCGATTCAGCAGATTGGCCTTGGCGTCGGGCCGGAACTCGGCTCCTCCGAGCAGCACGACCCGTTGGATGTTGGTGTCCTCGACGCCGCTTTGCAGCAGGCCGATCGCCTGGCTGACCAGCCGGGTGCCCAGGCTGTGGGCCAAGATATAGATGATCTTGCCACTGCCGTTGAGATAGCGCAGGACCGTCGCCAACGCCTTGGCGGCTGAGGGGCAGAGGTCCAGCGCGGCATATTGGTAGGAGTTCCGCCAGCCGGCCGGCTCATATTGCGAAACGCCGCCGGTCGAGATCCAGGCGAAGGAGAGGGCGATTTCCTGGCCCTTATTGCCGAAATTGTCGGTCTCGCCGACCAGGGGCAGCCAGCTATTGTGGTAATCGGTCGTTCCGGCCGGGCTGGGCACGGCATAGACCAGATTATAGGGATCGTC